>Ga0153993_100117_pt1 | contig 27492 bp, 32 predicted proteins | sample TSNC077MetaG_FD_104706 | JGI IMG/M metagenome (GOLD analysis project Ga0153993, IMG submission 104706) | Attine ant fungus gardens microbial communities from North Carolina, USA - TSNC077 MetaG | ecosystem: Host-associated > Fungi > Mycelium > Unclassified | place: USA: North Carolina, Lumber...
ATGATAGATCTCAACGTCAATGGCACTACAGTGTTTGGCAGGTGTGTAATGCTGTTGATTTTAAAAAAGTACAATAGTCTGACTCCCCTCAGGATGGTAGCCGACTTGCTCGATGCCAGTTTCTCCGGACAACTTCCTATCGTCTCGAATCCTCGGCTTAGTTCTGATATTGCGAATGGCATTCCTGCATTCTGAGATTTTCCAAGAGAGGCGTATATATCTATGGAAATGGTTATGATGTATGATGTATGTTGAAGAGTTGGGAGGAAGATGATAAGCAGTCTAGGATGATACAGGATGCTCGTCTTCTGATTCCTTTCCAGCAATCATATGCCAAAGCTCTGGGCCATCACGAATGAGAGCCTATCAAGCAATCATTAATATCCCTTGAAAGCCCTAGAAGTGATACATAAATGCTCACAATGGTGACCTCGACAGCAATGAGTGCGATGATAACCAATTCCATTCGGTGAGTTGAAGACTAAATGGATGGATGAGCTACATAGACGTCATAACCAATCATGCGCTCATACCTCTGTAAGTAATTGTCGAAGGACAGACTGGGCCTGCCCAGTCGGTTAGTAGGCGTCAAAACAAAAGAAAGTCTTAGTCTCTCAATCTCACCTCTGCCGCATAGGTGATCTTGTCATTGACAGACGCAGTCCGCACTCTTACTTCCAGTGCATCATTTAAGGATTCAAAGTACTCTTTGAATGTGTCATTTAGCGGTGAAACAGGCGGAGTGAAGACTCACTTTCTAGCCCTGGCTCACCCCAATAAAAATCGGGGACGTCACTAAAATTTTCCCTGTTGAGCTTTAATCCTTGCCTAAACTTCATGAGCTGTCCAAGTTTTTTTATCAGCTGCGTTCGACCCATCCCTGGCTTTCCCGTCTGTTCTAGGGAGTTGGGTAGTAAAGCCATAGACGTTAGATAATCGTCTAGGGACACCTCGAGGGCTGATAACGCAGTTGAACGCGAAAGCGCCTGGGAATAAGCATAACGTGCAAGAAGAGTTTCCACTGGAAAGACCATAGGCGGAAGTTTGGAGGGGAACAGTGAAGGTTCACTGAGTGGAGAGACTTGCCCAAGGATGATTAAATCCCCTTGAAGACGAGTTTTCCTGCGAATGGGGCAGATGAGTTAGCTGCATGGAAGCTAGGGCACGAAGGTACGAACTCGCTGGGATCAACCACAAATTCCAATTCTTCATCCTCTGCCTCGCGCAGTGGTGCAACTTGCAAGCCAGGTGCTCTGTCAATCACCTGTGCCTTGAAGTCTAGTGCATCTTCTTCTCCAAGTCCCCAGCAGACATAACTTCCATTAGGAAAAAGGAATATCTCCCCCTCTCGTCCTCCCTTCCCCGACCATTTGGGGATCCACCATGACTCATGAAGAGTCTGGGAACTCTCCAGCAGCTCAGAATGAGTTCGGAGGCGAGAAAGGACAAAGCGCTTGGCAGTTGCAAGAGTGAACACAGTCTGAATATCACTTCGAGTGGGTGTAGGATTGGTGCGAATGGGAAGCGAAGCGGAAGCAGATCGTCGCAAAGGAGTGCTGGCTTTGGGTTTGGGCTTAAAGTCTGTGTCCGCTGCGGCTGCATAATAACGACAGTGTAAAATTGTCGGAATTTGTCTACAGGGATTAACTGCAGAACCCAGAAGTGTGCTCACGCGCCATGTTGAGGACAAGAACATGAGTGATCCAAATTCTCACAATGCATTTTCGCGATCATGATTTCATTACAGACAATCTATCTTCAAATCCCCAATTGACATCAGAATTATTCTAGGATCCAATGCCACAATAGCCTGTTACTTTTTCATGATGCTGTGTATATGACGACAGACAACACAACTTCATCATAGACCAATACTCTGAATGAAAGGCTCAGAGATTTCAATCAACAGCCAAACCATTGATGTGTCTTATCATAGCACTGACTTGCTCATTGTAAACGACAATGTGAGTGTATATCAACTGCCATTCCGAGTGCCCATCATTACCGTACCATTGTAACTGACAACCCGATGAATCTTCCGCGTGATGTAATACAATGGCTCAAGCTATCATGATATCTGACCGGGAGTATGTTCATGAAATATCGTCGGGAAAATTCAATTTCAAGATAAGTTTGGCACATACCGGCATCTGGTTTATTCCTAGACAGTTCTGCGTCCCGTTTGCTCTGGGTGATCGTGAACTCCAATACTTCGAATAGCTGGTAAAATTGACCTACGCTAAGCATCTGAGTCACGAGCCCCTGTAGCTCATTTAACCTCAGCGAGATATCTTCGTTTTGAGCAGCTATAGTCAATCCAATTCGTATCTATCGAAAAGGCGATTGAGGACTCAGATGAGGCAGAATCGAGAAAAACCCACTCCTAATGAATGGAGCGCAAATTTAATAGCATCATTACAATCTATGATGATGCGACGGTCTTCTGGCTCTAATAAGCAACGGCGCAACCATTTTCTCTTCCCTAACCTTCGGGCGACATTCTCGATTTTCTGCAATTGGCTAGTCTCGGATCAGGAGCCAAAATGAAAAGATTGGCGAGAAACGTACACGATGAATTGCTCAACTGCATCAATCATAGGCTGCGGATAGGTTCTGACAGACTGATCTTGAGAGCAAATGGTCTTGACGAAATGACCAATATTGATCATGAGCACAACGAGGATGCTATCTGTAACGCGCATCTCCTGCATGTTGATTAGGCAACCTGGTAATTCAAGGATATCATCCAACCACTGACATTCAGTAGCTCAGCCACGCGTAGAGCAGATCCCACAGCGGATGTGAGGCCCGGTATAGACAAGCTAGGGGCAGTTGCACGGGCAAGTATCAATGCCTGAAATGTACCTGTCAAAGTCACTGTCGCGGTAGGGTCCGCTTCGATGGCCATCTCGAACAGGGAATTTATATCTGGAATATCACAGAGGGTGGCAGACCCCAAGCGGACTGGATCTAAGTAAGTGGCGTTTGAGTCCGTCATGGTACGCGTTACTTTAGGCTCTAGTTTACGCCGCTGTGAAAGGGAAAGACTTTCTTCTACTCTTTGAAGGATACGGGACCGCAAAAGCGAGTGAGAGGTATCAGAGTCCAAGGACTCCATTGATTCGTCGGAAGAATTGAAAGAACGGATTGAATCTGACCATGATCTGAGCCGGGACCCATATGATCGAAAGCGGTCAATTCTGCATGATCCTTCCTTGATGAGTATCTCGTAAGACTCATTCTGCGATTTGTCGCGAGAAGGAATCGAGGACATGAAAATCCTGATGAGAGATTCTAGCCTAGTGATGAGTTCCCTGAGTGCTTTGGATGCCCAAGTGAACAGCGATTCCGCCGCCGTTGTTCGTGATAGGGGTTTGAGTTGATCTACCATTTCCTTTTGAATTAACGTAGCCTTGCCTTCCATAGGCAAGGAACTTATTATCTTCCAAGCCGACGGATGTGTATTCTGAAATCGAAACACCTGTGATCCGCCCTCAATGAAATAGTCCCAATACTTGCTGCATAGCTCCTTCTCCCCTCTCTCTCCTTCGCTCTGGTCAGTCAACAAATCCCAATGGGTGGTGACGAATCGGATGTTCGAGAAGGCGTCATCACCACAGAGTCTTCGCAATAGTTCGATGTTGCGGAGGAAACTGTTGGGCACTCGATTATCGGTTATCCGATGTAAATACAAGATACCGGACAGTTGAATGCCTCTTTGATACCTGTTGCATGTTTTCGTGATCAAGAATTGACTGAGTGGAGGAATGACTAACGTCTTCTCCAACCAGTCCGCTATCCCTCGTAAAATCTCCATATCAGTTCGGAAAGTGTCATCAAAACCAGGGGTGTCAATGAGCGAGACATCAAAGTCGTGGAATGGATTTCGACAGCGCACAACCTTGCTCGCTCGGGTGCATGATTCCAGACTGTTTCCAACTTGTACTTCATCTGAACCTGTCGCGACCTTGATAAACTGAGTAAAGGTTAAGTTGAAAGTCATCATATACTTAGAAAAAAGATGTTACCGTACTCTTCCCTGCCCCTGTAAGGCCCATAACTCTAATAAGGCCCTCAGTTATCACTCTCCTGAAAATAGGATTCAATACGTACGCGACTAGCGGGATGTCCGGCGAAAGATCACTGAAGCCAACATTTTCAGGAGTCGGAGGAGGAGTTTCAATATAGGGAGAAGGCAGGGACTGTGCAGTATAAAAACTGTTGACCGTCTTTCCTGATGACTGGCTAACAGCAGTAGTCAAGGCGGGAGCAATCAGCATGTCCACCGAAGATTTTGATCGTTGGTCGATGGTTCTTCTGGTAGAATCCGGTGCTGCAGTTGTTTGCATACTGACATTGAGGGGCGATGTCATCTCGAAAGGAAGGGGCATGTCAATTCTTGAGTTACATAGAGTGCAATGAGTTTAAGGCATGGTAGACATGCTGAAGCACATGGCACCTGTGACGTCCGTTGTCTGTTGTATCCTACCTGGGAAGTGATAGTGAATGATAAAGGTCCGCTGGAGCTTCTGAAGTCTGGGAGTAAATTCATGTTCCAGGATGAAAGATGGAGGTTTATGGATCAGCCTGGACCCAGTAGACGAGAAAGCATGCGATATGGAAAAGAGCGGTAACGAAGGCTCGAAACCATGATGAGGGCTAGGTATGATGCAAGGCAATGCTATATTGGAATCCAAAACAAGTACTTCGCAGAAAAAAAATAAGATCTGCGATCATACTTATTATATGGCCCAAGAAATGGCCCAGATATTTTCGGAAGATCCTGCCCAGAAGAGTCACTTGTATGCTTCTCAAACCCAGAAGCGAATTTCAGGATATAGGGAGTACTCTGGAACAACGAGGATGTGCATTTTCCGTAACGATGCGGGACATTCAAAGCAGCACTAAGCCAAAACGGGATCTCTGGGTTGCTGGGCTGATACAGAGACGGAGATTGTCATTTACTTCACAAGAACATAGAGCTGAGTAAAGCCGCGCGGTTTTCTTAATCTGTTGAAGGTCCGGAGAACATTAAGAGAGGGCTCATTGAGCGGCAACAGTGCTAGCACTCCTTTGTCTTCGGAGAGGTAAAATGAGACGTCTAAATCACATCTGATCCTGCAAATAATATTGGTAATCAACTCTTTCGTTCCAATACTTCTCCACCAAAAAGTTCATCAATTCAAAACGCTGAGCCGTCATTTCCTGCAAACCAAAAACGATTTTCTACGAAGTTTATGATGTATTTGGTACCAGATAATCATGGCTATCGACTCCCCAGCAATGTGGGGAAGTAGGTTGATCTCTCACGCTCAAAGACGTCCTTTCAACTTTTAATTATACATTATTTATCCAATTGATACAGTGGACCCAGAATTGTTGATGACCAATGAGGCGAGACCGACTCGCAGCATTTTCGTTGCTGTGTTCGCTGAAGGTCAATATAGGACATAAAAGATGTCCTGTCCTCCCCTACTACCCACTTTTTTCGCTTTCAAACTCATCCATATCGTTTCCCAGCAAGGCAAAAACAATTGACCATGCGCTTTCAGATGAATCCTCAAACCGGTGAACTTTCGGCGGAGCGCTTCCCTTCGGGAGTTTATCCCAAACTTTCTGGAGTTCCGCCTCCCGTTCCTTGCCGACCAGAGGGCCGCGCATATTGCACCACATCGTCGTGACCATCATTACTCGGTTCGGGAAACCTCCAGCGGACTCTTCACAAAGAGATTTCAACAAAGCTAGATGTCGACCAGGAGGATCCGTGAGTTTTGGATCCGTAATTCGATGAAGATATAATATCCCAGAGATTTTGGCTTTTTTCGAGAAGCTGAAGGCCTGTAAACTCTGTGATCAAAGGTTATCAACGACGTTGGCTTACGACTTTTTCAGCCATTTCTCCAGTTTCCTTTCGACTTCTTGCTCATCGCGTTCAGAATCGAAGGCTGGTGTATCCGCGAAGACTATACGACGATTTCCATAATGTTCACAATTTGAACATTCAACATGCCGTACATCACTCTTTTCTGGCTTCAGCCCATGGTTCACAGGCAGGATGTCTTGACCGGCAGCTGTGTTGATGAACTATCTATTCTCTTTAGCAACACAAGATGAGCAATCTTTGTAGACTCACAGTACTTTTACCTGCTCCAGACAGCCCAACGACGCTATCAGCTTATCATTACTACGATACAGCCGATGATAAACATTGCACCACGCACGCGATGATGATATCACCTTGTTTTATATCGTCGACTTGGAGCATCCTGGATATGGCGGCTCCCATAGTTCTGAGAGGACTAGTGTCCAGAGCTTTGGGCTTAAGATGCGATAGGAGGATTTCTATCTAGAGAACCCAAGGCCCAGGCAGAGCAAACACATCATGCTCCCCCGTGTGTTCGGCGAGGAGACAGGCTGGCATTCTCCTAAGATTAGATTCAGATCTGTCACTGAAGAAAACTAAAAATGGGCAACCTGAGCTTTTCGGTCCCATTCATTGGCCCAATGTGATGATGCCCTCTTTTGTGTCCTTTCCTGTCCACATTGACGTACCCCAGCTCTCATGTCCCGCTCAGAGCCACGATCAACCCCAACCTCGTTATCCATTGCTAACGGTGGCTCCGTTAATGGCAATAACTCACAGAAGGGCCTCTCTCAAGCGTGAGTCTCTTCCCATCTTGCTATCCCAGGATCGAATCGAATTAATTTTGTAGCATCCCTGTTGCCACTGATCTCTCCAGAGTCTTGCCCAATGAACCTCTGAATCTACAGCATTCGTGAGCATAACTTGTCTCCATGTAACATCCCTCCAAATCGAAGCCAGCGATAGTGTATCCGGCGAGAAACTAACGCAAAGAAATCTCGATTCTTCTTCAGTAGATAGATTTTTTGTTGTTAAAGGTTTGCGATCGTTGTCATTGAGCCTCATGAAAACCTTGTTGAATCTGCGAGCATCATTAGGCAATAACTCGAGCGAAGAAAATAGTTCCAGGAGATTGTATGTCGTGTCTATTCTTTAGTTCTAGAGAGATGTCTGAACTAGAGGTCGCTCGCCTACTCAGTTTTTACCCTAGATTTATTTTCAAGAGGGAAAAGCTGGTTAGCAGTCTTATGTTTTTGATGCGTCAAAATCAACAGCGTGTTGGCACAGACGCCCGCTGGCACATCGTCGCGGGCAGATGTTGTTCATCCAATCTCTAAAAAAGGATGGCGGCGTCTGAAGAAGGAGACACGGTCTGTCAAGACCGAGGAGTTGAAGGAGACCGATACCGTAATTGTGTAAGTTTAGAATCAAAGTGGCTATAATGATAATTAAACAGATGTCAGGTTGATGGGTCCAACCGGCTCAGGAAAAAGTTCAGTGAGTCATTTTTTGTAATCTACAGGATCCAACTGAATTGCGATGAAGTTTATTAGCATGGTGGCTGACACAGATGAAGGGGTGGGACATGATTTAATGTCATATACCAACGAAATCAAAGCTGTTCGGGTGCGCGTGCCTGATGAAGACATCGACATTGTACTTGTAGACACCCCTGGTTTCGACGACACTTACAAGTCCGATTATGAGATTTTACAGATGATTTCCGAATGGATAAAACAAGTGTGAGTCTCGGATCAATGACTCGCTGCATCGAGAATAATTACTTCGTAAACAGGGGATACAAAAACATCCTCCTTGATGGCATCTTGTACCTACACAGAATTACCGATAATCGGATGGCCGGTACTCCTTTGAGGAATTTGGAAGTCTTCGAAAAGATCTGCGGACCGCAAGCATTCGCTCGGGTGTTGATGATGACAACCATGTGGGATGATCTGGACAGCGAAGAGATGGGGGAGCTGCGCGAAGAGGAACTCAAAACCCATTACTGGTATCCGATGATCAATCAGGGCTCCGAAGCTATACGCTACCTCAACAACGTAGATTCTGCCTGGAAAATCCTTGACCGGTTCTTGGATACTTCAAAAGAGCGGCTCAAAGCCATTCAGTTGCAAAAGGAAACGGTCAAACAACAAAAGGCATTGAGCAAGACTGATGCTGGGCAGGAGCTGTACAACAAACTTGATGAACTTGATAAGAAACGAAAATCGTTGATACGAAAATTGGAAAAGCAAATCAAGCGATCCGAAACTAACGAGGAAATTGCAGGGATACTGCAGCGGCAACACGACGAGTTGGAAGAACAACGAAAGAAGGCAGTTAGCGAGTTGCAGAGTTTGAAGGTGTCAGTGCCGCAGAGATTTCTAAAGGCCTTTACAGTAAAGATGCGGTATCGCTGAGCATGATGGCGATACGTCAGCTAAGCAGAGGAGTTGTACGGTAGGCACTCCGCGAACCCACTCTTGTTTTCATTGAAAACCTGAATCAAATTGTGGTCGGGCCCTAATTGAATGGTTCTCGCTGGAATTGACGATAAATGCATACTGCGTTAGTTTTTGTGATTTGCAAGATGGGCTTATGCTGGAAGAATCATAATGACAGTGTTGATCTGAGAATAAATTGAAAGTCCAACCAAAAAGGACAGCAACAACTCCGATAGTGAATGGAGCACGGACGTAATAATGACGGTGCTTGTTCGATCAGATAGTGTCAAGGGCTAACTGCCTTGAGTACTGGAGATGCATTGATGGACCGTGGCATAATACCGAGTAGGTGATCGGGAGAGCAAGTCTTCAAGAATTGTTAACCCGGAGTACCAGCTGAGTGTGCAAAGATCAAACTCAGAACATTCATAGCCAAGGACCTCCTGAAGATCTTAAGTGAGTTTGAATGTATTGCTCTCAGTTTGGTTTAATAATCCCGTAGTCTCAGTTTTGTGCCCTGCTAACACAATGTGATTCATCGATCATACAAGAGTGAACAACCATACATCATCAAGACGAATCCAAAAGAGAGTCGCCAATGATGGCCTGCATATCCTGGGCATTCACCCTCTTTCTAGCCCAGACGTCCCCGTCCATCGAATGTACGCTAGCCCAAATGGGAGCAGGTATGTCCGTTCCCATGACGGCCCTACCACGGATATTCTTACTCGTCCAAGTTGTATGGCATGCATAACAAAGTCTTGACATTGTTGTATCAGAAATCTCGAGGTTTTGGATTTCTGGGGTACGGACATGCGGTGGTAATCTGTTTTCTGCTTTGGAATCAGGATACGATCGAATTGAGATTTTATTCTTCCATTCCTGTATTCCAGCCTGGACTGGCCTGGAATCGGAAGAAGACATATTAAACGAGGACAAGGAATGTATATTGAGTTGACAATGCACACCTTTCACAAATCAGACACCTTGTATCGCTGTCTTCCTTCGTTGTAAGTTTATCACATGTTCTCACAATGGTTGAGACTGTCGAAGGGTAATCCCTTTCCAGTCCTATGATAAAATCTAAGGATCATTGGTAAGAGGATGGCGTTTATAGGATTGTAATACACACCTCGCGTGAGGGCGGCGATATCCTGTCGGCCACCGGAATATCTATGCTTCCTTGCAGTTTTTAATTTACTCCACCAAGCCCAGAAAGCGCACTCCTTTGAGCCTATGTCACGCAGGGGACGTATTACCCTGACAGTTTGATCGCTTGTCTCAGTATTCTGTCTGTATGACCATTCTTCGTGAGCCTCTTCACTGACAGAGTAACCACCACCCTTTGATATGGATGATATTAATGATATTGAGAGTGACGTCAGCGAGGTACCGAGGAGCAGATGCGAGCATCTTCTCGAAGCTGCACTATAGAGCAGTAGCATGCGAACCAAAATTTGGATTGCACTCGACACAGCGGTTGGCGTCGGTAGGGAGGAGATATAAGTTTGGAGAGAATCAGCAGGTGAAGATGAGTCATCCGAGAGCTCCCTTAACAAGATTTCTGCCTTATAGTGAGTGGTACGATCATGCAGATGACGAGATAGTGAATAGCACCTTCATTGATAATGTTGAGACCTCGGCTCTGATAAGACTCAAAAATCCCAGCCTCTTTCCACCATCGCTGATCAAATGCGTCCTCGAGTTTGAGAGATAAACAATTCAACTGAGGACTGTAGCTCTCAATGACTCTTTGGAAATCGGAGTTTCTAGGTGGTGCCTACGAGATGAGATGAAAAGATGAGGACGAGGAGAAAACGAAGAACACACACAGGGGTTAGAGCTCCAGATATGTCTACAGTTGCGACGAATATCTCGGGCCATGGACAACTACCATTTGGATTTTGATCCCCTTCTTGTCTTCCACAAAGGGTAAGGTATGTCTTGTGCACTAGATCTAGGAGCACAGACGAACCTAATCCACCGGAGAAACCGACGAGTAGATTTCCTGAAGCTTTCAGACCCTTTCGGCGATGCAGCTGTGGGGTGGGGTTGACGTGAGGTTCCAGGGCACGTCGGAAACGAAGAGAAATGAGCGGAAAGAAGCATTCCCTGTGATTGATTGTTTGAACATGGGATGAAAGAGATAGATTCAGCGTACTTGCAATAGACTGCATATCGAATGACAATGTTCCCTGCCTTGAGCTTGCATTTCACGCAGGCTTTGGACCGATCGTATTTGGGGCGCCCTGATGAGTAGATGAATACATTGTAAGCATTGTTTATCAAGACGGACTGGTCATTAACGCTTGGCCTTCATCATTGGAATTGCCACAGGATGTCATGTTGGATGTCAGAAAATCAAATTTCCCGATTTAGTACATCATGGATTCAAACAAACTAGGCAACATTTCATCCTCTACACAACGGCGGCGTTTGCTTCGTCCAAACCTGATTCTTCTGTTTTCCGCCGTCGCGGCTTTTGTAGTTCATTACTCTATCCGCGTATTGACGGAGTACACGCTTTGTACTCACCATGAACAAATATATACAGTGAACGATGCCCAGCCTCGTGCTCATTGTATAACCATCCGAAATGACCGAATACATCGCATTGGAGCCTATGGTATGTCATATTGTAGAACATATCACCATGTTATCCCTGTTGAGGCTACCTCGAACTGAAAGATGAGGTCGCGTCAATGTCAATCCCTGTACCTTTCTCAAGCTGGAGTTTCAAATTTCAGCAACCTTTTATCTCTTTTGTCGAGGCTGCCGATATCATTGTGCCTGGGCTTACTGGTATGTATTCTCGCCGTGCGTACACGTAGTGACTCAAAGTTCATACCAATAGACGCTCATGCTCATGTCCTTGAAAATGGATGGATGATGCAGCTTCCACTGACAGGTACAGCCTCCGTGCAAGGTAGACATCCTGATCTTGTCTCAGAGCTCTGCCACCCACACTGATCTCCCAGAGGTCATTGAGCGTATCAAACAGTATATTCAAAGTCACCCCAACGTGCTCAATGATCCCGATCGTTGGATAGAGGGCATGGGCTGGGATCAAACAAAATGGGAAAGCAAGAAATTCCCGACGGCAGTAGGTCACAATTTACCGAATATTTTAAAGCATAAAACTAAAGATGTATCACAGGAAGATCTCAACCAAGATCCCCTCCTCAAAGGTCGACCAATTTCCCTGGCACGAACTGATGGACATGCTCGCTGGGTTTCTCCTCGCGTGCTGGATATTATGGATACCTTGCCTGCAGACGACGAAGTAACTGGTGGTCAAATCATCAGAGACGCTAATGGCAAGCCAACCGGTAAGTTGTTGCATAACCTGTATGCTAGGTTGGCTCAGACAAGTCTCAGGGATTTTTGTCGACAAGGCGATGGACCTTATTCCATCACCAGCATGGAGTGATCAACAAATGGAAGAATTTTTCGAAGCCACCATCAACACTGCCTTGAAGTTTGGGCTAACAAGTATTCACGATGCGGATACCAGATTGTCCATGATCTCATTTTTCAAAAAGTCCGTTGCAATCAAGTTTTTGTTCCAGGGCGAGTCTTACTTTTGACAGAAAAGCAGAAGAGGGCGCAATCCCTGTGGGTCAAGTCTCAAGTACAGAACTTTTTTTCTTTTTTTGAAAACCTTGATAGCTGCGCCTCTATCTAATGGGTGGTGTTGTGTTGCCAAAGAATGGCTCAGAGTCGGAAATCGCAAGTTACATCAGTGGGGAATGGGATCATGGCGTCCCTCGTTTTATCAATTACGGAAAACAGGCGCGGCTCACGTTGCGGGCCGTGAAGTTGTTTGCGGATGGTAATTCTAGTTTGTTATCTTGTCACAGCACGATCCTATGTTTTTGTTTTTTTCGGTTCCAGGTGCCCTAGGCTCGTGGGGCGCGGCTCTGCTTGCTCCATATTCTGATAATCCAACCGTACAAGGTACTCTACTGGAAGCTCCCATAGTTTTGCGGGCAGCTGTCAGAAGATTTTTTGAAGACAACATGCAAGTAGTAAGTGTTCATAACGTGATGGCTTAGGCTCGTCCATGTTATGACCTTGGAATTTGTAGAACATCCATTGCATTGGCGACAAAGCTAACCGCCTTGCCCTCGATATATTCCAAGAATTGGTTGAAGAGAAGGCCGTAAATGTCTCGGCATGGCGACCGCGTATCGAACATGCACAAATCATTGAGGAGCATGACATGAAACGTTTTGGAGAGTTGGGAGGTGTGTTTGACTGTAGTGTTGCAAAAAAAATAAAAAGTGACAGCACTTGCAGTGATTGCAAGCGTCCAGCCTACACACGTGTAAGTTGATGATCATGAAAGTATCTGTTTTTTGTATTAACATTTTGAAGGACGTCTGATATGTGGTATGCAGAGGAACGACTGGTAAGCTTTTATCGCGGTTGATATGCAGGTCATTGTTGATCGTTCGATTAAAGGGTCCGAACCGTATGCCGGGCGCTTACGCTTACGCTTCTTTGTTGCGGTTGGAATTTCTCTGCACATCATCAAGGCCCAAACCTAATAGGTGACCTAGTCTTTCGGGACAAACCATACTCCCTCTTGGATCAGACTTTCCCATAGAGGGTGTTAATCCTCTATTGGGCTTCTATGCTGCCGTCAAACGCCTCGCTATTGATGGAAGCTCTCCACATGGTCATTCTGGATGGTACGTCGATTATTCAGCACAGTACCCTTACCCATGGCGTTGATAATGGCCAACTGCAGGTACCCAAATGAAAAACTTACAAGGAAAGAAGCGCTTAAAGGCATGACGCTAGACGCAGCCTACGCCTCTTTCCAAGAACACGAAATTGGTTCACTCCAGGTTGGCAAGAAGGCTGACTTTGTCGTTTTTGATCGTGACTTTGTGGGATGTGAGGATGAAGAAGCTTGTGATGGTTCTGAAATTCTAGAGGCAAAGGTGAAGGCCGTCGTTATCGATGGTATGGTGGTATGGGGAAAGTTGCCACGATCGGAAATCTGGAAGGTGATTCATGAACTGTTCGGGAAACTGATAACCTGTGCAATCAGGTCTTCTGAGACGCCTCTTTGATGATGTGAAATACTTCGAACTGATGTTCTGAAATGTACGATTGTCTCATGAATATTCTGTCCCCAAATGAACGAAGCTTGTACCCTGCCCAGTCGCTGGGCATATGAAGTTGATCAATCAGGTAACAAGATTGAGTCGTTCTCTAAAATTTTCCTGCACATCAGTCTATCGATGTTGTAGACGTAGTTGGCTTTAGAACTGAAAACATTAGTCCAGCGAAACGCCATTCAATATCGAATTTCATTATTACATGTGGAAAACTTCATCTCTCTCCTCAATGATAACCCTGCAGCATTTGCATTGGCAAACAATATTCCTGAGGTTGCATTACTTTTATCCACGGACTCTTCTGTTTCTTCTGCTCTCTCTTTCCTTATATATTCAAATCAGCTGCGAGTGATCTGATTTTCCTTTCTGTATCTTTATCTATTGTAGGGTACCATGTATTCTACCGCGGGCTGTGATCGAGCACCACGTTGCAAATTTATGAAAGTAAAAAAAACTAATTACACATGGACACGAAACCTCAGGAAACTTCGACAAAATTAGATGTGTGAAGAGAAGAAAGTGATCGAGTTCCACTTGATCAGGCATTGTCGCCAGAGGAAGACTTGACACATGAATCGAACAAACGCCAGTAAGACGCCAAAGATAGCCTCAAGTTCTTTGATGTTACCCGGCCCTCAGGGAAGACATTCCTGCAGCTTATATTATATTAACCACGTGCATTTTAATTCTTGGACGTTAACCAGCATGTCGGGTCACTCCAAGACGACCAGCGCCTTTTTCTATGGAACGTTGATGCATCCAAAGATCCTCACTCGAGTCATTGGGAATGGCGGCTCACATCTAGAGATTTGTCCAGCTGTCTTAAAGGTGATTTGATGCCATGATAATGCATGCACTACCTTGGATTGACCTGCACACTAGGAATATACGCGACACAGGGTAAAAGTGAGAGGAATTGCACTCAAATTCCGGGGCCTAGATGGCTGACTGAGTGAAATAGAAGCAAGAATATCCTGGGCTCATACCGCTTGCCGAGAGTCAGAGAGAACTGTTCCATGGAAAAACACTGTCAGAGGAAGAAGCCTGTGTAAAAGGAACATTGGTCACTGGATTGACCGCTGTAGACATCCAATTGTTGGATTTCTTCGAAGGCAAGGTAAGGGAAATCGTGGAGACAGGCTGAAAGGAGATAACGGTGCTCTTGACTATAGGAATACAAGAGAGAACCGGTCAAAGTCCATCAGCTAGGACCTCTTGCAAGTATATCCACTCATTTGCGCCAGTTCAAGGAATTTTTTCCATCCCAGCCACCTCAAGGAACAGACCTTCCAGCAGCTACGGACGCTGACACATATGTATTCCTGGAGCCGAGTAAGCTGGAAGCCGATCCTTGGGACTTTTCAGATTTTGTAAAACATAACGCGTGGAGGTGGTATGGGACCGAGGTCAACGAATATGTTGCAGAGGTGGACCGGCGTCGGGAGCAGGGAAAGCACGAGATGAGCGCGTAACCATTGAATCACGTCATAAGGTCCATCACGTGATATTCGATCGCCGCCCTGGAATGTTTTATAGAGTGTTTTGTCAAATTAGCCCCTTCTGTAATATGCTTCAACATCGCCAGTTGCTGCTCGCACTTTTCGTTCTCCCAGCTGCCATTATTTTTGGCCTCGTGACCTATGCCTTGAATGCCTCCAGACAATGGGGACTGGTTCCAAGTTCGTGCTTTGCATAGATTCACAAATTTACCTAGCTCCTTTTTTAGAGTATCCTGCCCTGGAACACTACCGCCCAATTCAGTCCCTTTCAGCAGATGAATTTCCCATAGGTATGTTGCATTGGGGTTGCCCAGACAATTCAGGTATAGCTCATAATTACTATAGATGATCCTCGAAGGCGCGTCATCTTGTTTGGGGACATCCATGGGATGCGCAAATCGTTCCAGTGGGTGGGCTATTAATAACGTTATATAGACCTGGACTAACGTACATGGGTTCCAGGGGTCTACTTGACAAAGTCTCTTATGATCACCGGAGTGATGTTCTTGTCCATACAGGAGACATCATCACGAGGGGAAGCCACCAAGGCTCGATGGCAATTCTTGACTTTATGACAAATTATAACGTTACCGGAGTGCGAGGCAATAATGATCAGAAGGTCATTGAATGGAAGTGCTGGCTTGATTGGTTTTTCACCCTCTCCGGGGCTGCTGAGTGGCTGGCTGGGCTGGAGTTAGCATGGCTTGAAGATCATCAAAAAGGACATGAGCTAGAAAATTGGGTCAACTCACGGCGTCAAGCAAGCCGTGGAAAGGATCATATATGGTGGAAACACATTCCAAAAGACTGGATTCCCTTCAGCGACCACTATTACATTGCACAAGATCTTACAGAAAAACAATATGCATACTTGATGTCTCTTCCGCTGAAGATCTATATCCCTTCCGCACACACTTTCGTCATTCATGCTGGACTCCTGCCATATGACGTTCGCTATCATTATGACCATAAACGCCAACCTCTTGCTCATGTACCTCATATTCGCTCACTCGGCTCTTCCCACAACAGAAATACTGAGACACTTAGAAATGCACAAGAACTTGAAATTTTGTCGCAGGTTCCTCAGAATACACAGCCCTGGGTGAATCTAAACATGCGGAGTGTGCTCGATGATAAGAGTATTTCCAAGTACGTCTCATCTCTGCTCTGCATCTCCTTCACTTATTGTGGCTAGGTCTTCCAAAGAGGGTACCCCATGGACTCGGTATTGGAATAACCAAATGTCTTTGTGTGATGGTTTTTACTCGGAAAAAACTACCATGCACATTCAGGACCCTGATTCAATGTCTATTGCGTCCGATGGCTTGAGCAAATCGTTGCCCTGCTATCCTTCCAATGTTATCCATGGGCATGCTGCGTCCCGCGGGCTTGACATAAATCGTTTTTCTTTTGGATTGGATACTGGATGTGTGCGTTCCCTTGTTTTTATTGTCACCTGCCCACACTCACTTTAGTGCGCAGGCTTATGGTCGAAAATTGACCGCTATGATCCTTGGACCTAATCCACTGCCCGCAGAGGAATGGGAAGAATTAGATGGTGACAGCGTTGACGAAAGGGGTGATTTTAAATTTCAAGGTAATGACGAAGCTTACGACAACGATAATGACACGCTAGGTAAAACAGCGTTTACGAAAGACTCTCATTCTCTGAAACAGGCTAAAACTATCCAATTTGGAGAACATGGAACAGCGAAACTTGTTCATGTATCTTGTTCATAATGTACGGTCCAACTCCAACTTCTGCAATGATCTTCCTCTCTGTTTCTTGTATATTTTATTTTGTTTAGATATTAGATTAGATTGCGAGAAGCCCTCACTAATGGTTTCTCTCCCGTAGTGTATGCAGATATTAAACTAGGGAAACGATCTTAATATGCCCATAAATAGGTGTACATCAGAGTAATAATTACTCCATGGGACCGTGATATGAATATACGTCTGAGGTTTCATAGACTCGGCCCGGGTGTTGATCACAAATCTTTTCGCCCATCTTACGAGTTACGAGTTATCCGCCTGGCTGATGGACGTGAAATCATATCCTGAGCCCGTCAATTTACTTTTGCACAGTCATCAGTGCCAATCCACAACGCCAATAATGCATAGCAAATATGAAATGGGAGGTATCCTATCCCTGAAAGTCGGGTGAATGACTACCGGCCACCGTAGAATGCAAGATACAAATAAAGTAGTGAGCGGTTTTGATCACGTAAGACCATCGCGTTCTGTGTGAAAGAAGCCGCGTCCATAAACTGGAGATATGCTTCCTAGCTTTTATGCGGCGTGAAATTATCATTACCAGCATCAATAAATCATGAACCAGCTACTATAGTAATCACGAGCCATAAAACCCGGTTCAAGAAGCCTTTGAAACAATCCAAATCCAGGCTCACAAGAACCTTAAGCTGAACCCTTATTTTCGGCTTCTTGGTAGATGGACCCACTCGAGCGCTCTTCAGTTTGTGTCATACCGAGGCGGCGCTGAATCTCATGTTGACGCTCAATATCTTTCTGCGCGAGACCAGTAGAATCACCAAAGACCTCGTCCATCTCTTCCAAACTCAATCCTTTGGTTTCAGGGACCTTACAGTTGATAAGAGATCAGAAGAGATGCCAATGCTGTTTCAGTAAAATAGTACTCACAAAGAATATGACAAATAAACCACCAAGAAGAGAGAATACCTGTTAAGAACAATCAGTTCCGAGAAGAGGTTAGAGATACGAATCTGACATACGCCGAAGAAAATGAACGTCCCGAATCTGAGATGTTCCATCATAGTAGGTGTAACCTGACCAACTGATAGAGAGATTGTTGTAATTATTGGTCCAGATGGACAGGTGTTTCAACTTACCGATAAAGTTGTTCATCTAAATGTATAGCGATGTTCATCAGCACATCATGAGTCTATAAACAACGACTAACCCAATTGGAGGAAGCCGCAATCGAGAGGCCCTTTCCACGAACACTCAGGGGCCAAATCTAAATCATTTATCAGAGACGGTACAAATTCTCAGTGTTTATTGGAAACGTACTTCAGCCACAACAACCCAGGAGCATGGACCCCAACTGTATCCGAAGCCAATGGCAAACACCCAAACGAGAGCACATGCACCCCAACCAGCAGCTACAATGCACTTAGTACGTAGTCACCTTTAATAGTTTAGCCAATTGACCCACCTCGGTGACTATATAATAAGAGACATTAGTTGTTTGCATCGACTAGGAAGAATATCCACTCACGATACCCAGCTATCTTCAAACAAACCACTCAAGATTGCAACTAAGATGTGGCATCTATTTATAAATAATGCAGTCGAAGGTTAACAAATTTATACTCACGTTCCCATCAAGAAGGCACCAGAAATGAGAACAGGCTTGCGGCCGAGTTGATCGACCCAAAGAACAGCGGGAATGGTGGCCAAAAACATCCTGATCGATCAGTTAGAGGTTCAGAACCATTTATCTCAGAGGCTTACACAATACCAACAACACCAGTTGCAAGGAGAGAAACGGTGTTTCCTGTGAGACCGAGATCCTGGAAGATAATGGGCGCATAATACAAGATTGCATTAACACCGGCTGACATTAATGAGTATGCTGCTATGACGGTGGATTCATGTGTACTCACTCCATTGCTGGAAAAACATGGTTCTATGATAATGTAAGTTCATATTTCTCTCGTCGCATATCGCCAGAGCTTACAAAGATCCAACAGCAACTCGATACAGTAGATCTGAAACGCCATGTAAGGTTTGCTCAGAAGCTGAAAGTATCAACACTCACGCCTCTCGCGAATAAGACTGACGTATCCATAAAATCCGAGCTTGAAACTTGAGGACCAGGAACCATCTTGATAGTCGGGGAATCTCTGCTCCGACACCTCTTTCTCGAATAGGTGTTGAGCCCGTATCTCTCTGGAAAAATACCATCAAGTTGGGTCACGCGAGAGGTAAAAACCCCATACGCACAAAAACTCCAGACGAACTAGATCAGCATCAGCAGAGATACCGCGTGCCTTGCTCAAAACAGCAAGAGCTTCATCATCACGACCTTGATTCACTAGCCATCTATGGAAAGAACAATCATAATGCATGATCCCAACCATGTGTACAAAGAGCTCACCGAGGTGAGAATGGCATGAACAGGATTCCAACTCCGAGAATAACAGCAGGAACAAGTTGTAAGGCAAGAGGCAGCCTCCAGGCAGCTTCATGTTGTCCTGTTCCAGATCCTCCAATGAAATTTGTGCCTTTCCAATGGACCGTTGCATTAGTAGCTTGTGCTTCATAGATCCAATAACTTACCATAGTCAATCCAGAAAGAAATCATGATGCCGAATGTGATGGCAAGTTGTTGAAGGGCGACGAGACTTCCTCGTACCTCGGGAGGAGCAATCTCGGCATTGTAGAGTGGGACAACCATACTGAGTGAACCAACGCCCAAACCCGTGACAAATCGACCTGAAAATTAGGTTAGCAATATGGGAATATCGGACCTCGATTATTCACCTCCGTAGATAGACGGCGGTCCCTTAGCAGAGGTCTGAACGACGACTCCAATGCAAAACACGCAAACGGCTGGATATCAGTAAGTTATTGGGCACCTATCCCAGGGACATCGGAAAGGGACGAATGAGAAGATAACTCACCTAGAACAATGGTGTATTTTCGCGACAGTTTGTCAGCAAAGTAGGCTTGAAGTGGTCAAATATCAATCGAAGACGAGTAATTGAAATCTCACCAGTCATGAGGACACCAAACCATGCTCCAAGTTCAAGAATCGATACTAGCCAGCCTTGCTTTCCGGGGTCATTGACAGCTGATGCCATGCGGTCCTTGAAGGAATGCATGCTGATGAACCATTGAGCACATTATCTGCCAGGTCAACGACTGGCTTACACTAGTACACTGGAAAAAACACCCTGGGCCGCGTTAGTCCATGAGATCCTGAAAAATGTTGATCAACTTGCTTGATTATAGCCTGAGAGTAGGCTTTAGAAGAATGAAATAGATATGAAGGTGAAAAAATCCTACCATAAAGCCTAGGTAGACAGGGTCAGCGCGCGTTGTATCCAGTAGAGAAGTTGGAGAGCTTACAGTCCTCCCAATGAAGCAAAAACGGCAATTGCAAAAATTCTGCGATTTTGAACAAGACCGGCCTATATTAGCATTAGCTGAGAGCATCCAGTTGTATCTATCAGAGCGCACCCAACCAGATGTTCCAGCGAGGGCTTTGCGCCGTGCAGTGGTGAGATTTGAATCAGCTCCGACAGCTCCTCCGGCCATGGCTTGTTTGAGGGATAAATTCCATAGTCCACCGGGTTCTTATACCATGCTCTTTGCGGAGATAGTGTCATGTGGGGTTTAATCAAGCCCCTGAGTTCAGCGGTCCGGGGTAAGCACTTTTCGTTGAATACCCATATTTGGAATTTCAACGTGACTATGAGACAGGGCATGGTTCAGTATCACTAGGTGAATTGGCATTACCCAGTTCATCATATTAGTTTTTGCGAAAGGAAGATCCAACTGGGAATAATGGATGACTTCCCGTAGGAATCTGGGAGAATCTGGGAGTGTTACATAAACCTTATTCTATGATCTGAGGAAATCTGGGAAAAATGCAACCTGTGCAATACTTGGCATTATATCATACCATTTAGGCATGTGATGCTTAATGGCAATGCTGCAAAATAAAACTTCCACTGGCTTTGACCTGTGTTTTCTTGGGAAATAGCTCATATGGAGCCGATAGAGGAGAAACTCGTAACTCGTCAGCAGAAGAAATTGTAAGCCGATATCCGTCTCCATTCCATAGTAGATGCCATCAGGAGAAATTCTGGATATGGTATATAAGTTTGATCCGACTATCCATAAAAGGCTAGAAAATATCTAGGGAAGTCTAGGGAAGTCTGGCAAGGGGTCCAGACCCCTGTCCAGATCACCGTATCTAGGGAAGTCTGGGAGACCCCTCCTAATTTGAAATTCATGCTCGGCATCTCGGCATGGAGCAATCTATGTAACACTAGACTGCCTACGGGAAGTCATCCAATATTCGAAAAGGACAATTGTTAAATCAGCGACTCATAACAAAACATGGTTTACGATGGATTTTAGCTGTCTACAATTTATTCTATGCTCCCCTCTACTAGATAAAGTGTCTCAGACGTTACCAAGTAGTGTAGACGACTGAGGTCAGTTAGGACAGGTATACAACTAGTTCAACTTAAGCTGTCAACGAATGTGAGGTGTTTCTATCCTGGATGACACGATGTCTCGGATGTGAGTTCCAGTTTCGTTCCAACTTCAATACATATAAATACACGACCTCTTGTGTAAGAATCAGTACCCTACAGCGACTCCATTCTTCCTTGAATCACTAGTGGCTGTAGGACAAACATTCATTTTTTGAGTAAGTAGGTGAACACTCAGACATCGAGCTGGAGCAAACCGTAGTATATCCCGTCTTTCTGTATGACCACTTGAACAACGGCTGCGATTCTATTGATGTCTGCAACTATCACGACAGAATATGATGGACCGGTAGTCAGCTTTGCACATGAAAAAACGAATCGTAAGAAGACGGACCGGAAACATTGTGTCCAACCTTCCGCAAGTAATCAAGCGCATCCTGTGGATAGGTCTCATCTGCGTCTACTTCAAGTGGATACAACTGATCATGAACACGACCAAACTCCACTGCTTCGCTCGCATCCATTCCCCAACCGAGATTCAATAAAACTTGAACGACAGAAGGGAATATCCGACCGCCACCTGCGCCACCTATGCTAGCATAGAGTGATCCATCAGAATTTTCTAGGATGGCAGGCGATGTTGATGATACTGGCATTCTGCCTGGTTCCGGATAGTTGTCTATATTTTTTTGCAATATGAGTCGCGCTCACTATGTTGAACGTGATGTAACTATTGAACCTACAAGGTGAAGGGTATAAACCAAAATCATTCGGCACGCCAGGAACCGCGAAATCATCCATCTCGTTGTTGAAAAGGATACCAGTGACAGGATCAAGGACGAACGAGCCAAAAACGCTATTAATTGTAGTCGTGAGGGAGACAGCCATCTCATTCTTGTCAACAACCGAGATATGCGTCTTCAAGTGATAAACGAAGTGATACAACGATCATACTATGACGAGACTTACCGTTCCACGGTCTACTGGTATGTCAAATTCAGGGTGATAATATTCAGATGGATGGGTGCTATCCTGGATGATTTGCTTAAACGACAGACCTTCTGGAAGAAATAAAGAACACACATCGGTAATATTATGGAATATCTCGAGTGCATATTCCTGACTTGTCAAATTTGACATCCGAAGAATGTCTGCCGCTGTTACAGGATCTGACATCTTCGTCCTATCTCCAAATCAGCGGCCAATGCTAACCTGAACTGAATGTGGGAAAACAAAATTCTACCGTGAAGCAAAAGCAAACTTCATAGTCTCAACAAGTCGGTGCACATTAACGGGGGTCCTCTCTGACATATTATAATGTTCCAGGACGTTGAGCATCTGTAAAAGCACTTGCAAAATACCATTTCATGTGATATTCCAGGACCATGTAAGAGAAAGCTCACAAGTTCCACCTCCCGGTGCAGGCGTAGTATACAATGTTCTTCCACGGTAACTACCTATCAGAGGTTTTTCCACGCGGATACGGTAATTTTTCAAGTCATCATGGGACAGGATCCCCCCTTTTTGACATATCTTGTCGACGATGCCGTCAGCGATAGGGCCCTGAATGGATTCAATGAAAGAGAATAAACACTTCTTTGTTATAGGATTTACCTCGTAAAAAGCATCAGGGCCATGTTGAGCAATAATAGATAAGGTCCGTGAATAATTTGTCCTATTTACCCAATCACCTTCCACCAAAAGCACACCGTTCGGGGCAAACACAGTTTTCCAATCAGAATCATTTAGTATATGAGGACCGAACATCTATACGCACAGTCAAATCGCAGACTAGACTTATACTCAATAAAACAATAATACGCGCCTGGATTCGTCTCGCCAACTCCTTCTGCACTTTCCATCCCGCAGCAAGTCTCACACTAGGTTCAACCAATTTTTGCCAAGGTATAGTCCCCCACCTCTTATGTGCTTCCTGTAATCCTCGAATTTCCCCCGGTATACCCACCGCCAAACCACCTACTCGTGAAGCCATAGGATCGTGTTGGTACATTGTCTTGTTTGACAACCCCGGTGCTATTTCTCTGAAATTTATTGTCCATACTTCTGATTCTGCAACATTCCTGCCACTAGTATTTGCTTCTCCATGAGGCGGTAGGGATGACGGTGGCATACGGATGACCATGAACCCTCCTCCTCCTATTCCCGAACTACAAAAGAAAAATGATCATCGAGCGAACAAAATCTTTTTCTAAGCTCAACTCACGAAAACAGATTCACAACACCCAAACAGAATACCGCACTGATCGCAGCATCCACTGCATTGCCTTTAAGTTCTTCCATTACGCTGACACCAATACTCGAACACGCCTCATTCTCCGTAGCCACCGCTCCCCTGTACGCCTTCACCTCATACGCCGGATTCCTCAGATGTTTCATTGGCGCTTCACCATCGGAAGAGCGGCCAACATCAATAGCATGTTCATGATGATATAATCCCCTGACTGACGAGCTATCCATCGATCGCCATTCAACTTTCGACGTCGTCGGTATATGAGTGGTGACAAGTGCTTCGCGATACGGTGAAGATAGAGCAGGACTTGGATAAGCCGAGAATCTATCTTGAAGTGCAGGAGCAGAGCGCCACAGAACCACGAGTATTGCAAGTCCAGCCATGATAATTCTTGATACCATTTGTACCTGCCCGTCGGTATTCTGTTTCTCAAAGTTCTGCACTTCGTTTTCCCATTCAGCAGTCAGTGAGTCTCTCTTGAGTGATGAGAAAGACTGTCCCCCCATCTCTGAAACACAGGAACGCTGGCCTAGAAAACCTAGCAAGACAAGGCACGGTGTCACAGAGAATGAGATAGAAAGGAAGCAAGAGGAAGGAGTTTAGATACCTGGGCATCCGACCCAAGTAATGCAGAAACGCACCAGCAAGGGATCAGTCAACACAGTAGTCACAGATTCGGTATCATATGCATTGCTTCTTATCATGTGTGCCACGGTTCATTTCCGTTTATCTCGCCTTGACCGGTAAAGTATGCTCCTATCCATGAATCAATTAATCAGCACCCAGTTGCATACAACAACCCGGAAATTGGATACATATGTGTCCTTCAATGCATAGATTCTCATCTCGATCCGGAGATTCTGGAGCATGGACATCCCTGCACTCGTGTGAAATATGATTTGATACGATCGTCGATGGTATTAATTATAGTGACATACTACCACCTGTTAGAATGGCCTGGCACACCTTAGTACCTTGGATCAATATGCGGCAGTGTTGATATTGTTATCAGATATGACATCATTTGTAATGGCTTGTACTCTAACAGCCAGCCAGTCAAGGAACAAGAGGTCGAGATTCAGTGAGTCGTCGGAGAAAACGCTCTATAGCTCAGGTACAAATTGTGTGCGCGAGTTTTACGGATTTGGGTGACTAAGCGTACCGACTACGTCTACCGCTGCCACAAAATGGGGAGATGTTTGAGGAGGAAGAAGATGTGCATAACATCCCTGACCTGAAAAATACTAACCCAGACTATTGTTAGATAATCTCCCCCTCCCTGAAGCTTCCACCACCATGGACTGATAATCACATTGGAGTGATGTTAGAAGAGCTGTTGTTCTGTTTCATATTCCTCAGATGTTAGGGTGATGGCTTGGCTAAGGTGGAATGGATTGACTTTAAATGGTCGAGCAGATCAATTTGCTATTGTGGTTTGTGGCTAGATGAGACTGCTGGTTTGTTGGAACGAAGCTAGAACTCACATTCGAGATATTGTATCATCCAGGATAGAAACACCTCACATTCGTTGACAGCGGAAGCTCTAGGCTTAGCTTTAACTAGTTGTATACTTATTCACCACCCCTGTCCTAACTGACCTCAGTCGTCTACACTACTTGGTAACGTCTGAGACACTTTATCTAATAATACTTGATGCATGAGTTGCATCTGAGTGCCGGAAGCTGCAGGTCACTTCAATTGGAATAAATTTGTCACGCAAACGAAAGGGTATAAATCTGGTACTTCTGGTATCATTTTGTGCAACAAACTGATATCAAATAATCGACATACGATCTGGTCATATGAATAAGACTAGACAATGAGCTTCTTCTTGATTAGTCAGGTCTTATGATATTAACGTGGATCATGTTGCAGGGTTTTGTGGTTCTGACCAACACCAACTTCAGAGAGACTCCCAACATTCAGGCCTCAGTATGAACATCATTTTATGGTTGATTGCCATCATTTGCATTGTCCTTGGGCTCAAGCGGCTCGCATCTGCATCAAGATCAAAGTTCCCTCTTCCTCCAGGGCCCCCCGCCGACCCATTTATTGGTCACCTACGATATATCCCTTCAGACAATCCGGAAGATAAATTTTCCGAGTGGTCCAAGCAATATGGTATGGATTGTGAGTTCAAGTTTGCGACGGCGGGTAACTGAGCATGTCTTGCAGGAGATGTCATGCTCTTGCACGTGTTTGATCGCAAGATGATCATCCTCAACAGCATTGAAGCTGCTGTCGATCTGATGGAAAAACGAAGTTTAAACTACAGTGACCGTCCAGATTTTCCTATTTTCAAATTGTACGCATTATCTGACAACTCCACACTAGCCTCTACGCTCATATGATACTTGTAACACAATAGAATGGGCTGGGGACTGAGCCTTGGATTTTCTGGCTATGGTAAAAGATTTCTGAAACACAGGCGTATGTATCAGCAGTACTTTTCCCCACAGGAAGTCATCCAATATCAACATGTACAACTTCGGGAGGCATGGCGCCTTGCCCTCAACCTTCTTGAAAATGGAACAGATAAGATAGAATCAAGTCTCAACCGGTGAGAAATTGTTATGCTATAAATATCATTTTTGATGTACGAAGTCGACAGCTTTTCAACCTCAATCATCGCCGCCATCACATATGGATATGAGGTCCTCTCTGACGACGACCCTTTTGCACAACTGACGAAAGAAATGGGTCATGCAGTAACTCACTGTGGACCTATAGGTGGCACACCTGTAGATCTATTTCCTATCTGTACGTTACATCCTGCCTCAGGTCACTCATGAATGTTCATGAATCATCTTGTAGTACAGCACCTGCCACCCTGGTTCCCAGGAACCTTCTTTGCATGGAAAGCACGAGAGTACAGTCAAATCGTTCGGCAAATGCAAGATTATCCGTTTGACAGAGTCCAAGGACAGATGGTGAGGTATGTATAGTCATCATGACTGAGCTAACTGTTATAGACCGAAGGAACAGCAAAACCTTCTTTCCTCTCTTACCACCTTGAGCGTCTGCATCAAGAAGCCAACGAGACTCCAGAAGAGCTCGCTGACATTAAAATAGCGGCAGCAAGTATTTATGCTGCAGGCGCAGATACTGTGAGTACAGAGTACTTGATAATACTAAGAGCCAGGCTCAGACATATCCAATTGATGACTCTAGACCTGGTCATCGATATCAACTTTTATGCTCGCAATGACTTTACACCCAGAATGGCAGTTCCGTGCACACCAGGAGCTCGATGCACACTTGAGTGGTTCGCGATTGCCCGAAATAGGAGACCGAGATGAGCTACCCCTCGTGGACTGCATACTACAAGAAACATTCCGGTAAGTTCATTGATCCAGAGAAAGTCGTCAGGCGGACTCAATCATGGGCTCAGCTGGCTAAATGCAATTCCACTCGGTAAGCTCAATCCAGCTACTCGGCCCAAGCTACACCCGAACAGTATAACGTCAGGAATCCCACACCGTGCACTCGAGGACGATGTTTATAGGGGAATGTTTATTCCTAAAGGGTCTCTGGTGATTGCGAATACACGGTGGGCCATGGATCATGAATCTGAACTGATGTCCCCTGAACTACCTCTGAAGCGGTATATCTATGAACGAAGCAGTTTATCACGAGCCATTTTCTTTTAACCCATACCGTTATCTCTCAAAATCGAAAGGAGGACAAGAGGAGCCCTGGCCTTTGGCACATTTCGGCTTCGGACGAAGGTGAGGATGCATCCTTGTTTTCCATCAGCCCGGTGAATTTATAACAACACCTAACCAGAATATGCCCCGGAAGACATCTCGCAGATGCCAGTTTATGGTTGGCGATGGCTACTATACTCAGTCTATTTAACATCAAGAAGATCAAGGGCGAGGATGGACAGGAGATAATACCCAAGGTTGGGATGGATTCTGGCTTCACAAGGTCTGATACTCGCATATTCTTCTATGAAAAACAATGACATTATCAGTAGCCATCCAAAGCCGTACAAATGTTCTGTGCAGCTACGGAATGACAAGGCTAAGGACCTGATTGGTCAAATAAAGGTTGACTTGATGAGCGAGTAATATTGACAGTTTATCTGATTTACA
>Ga0153993_100118_pt1 | contig 27188 bp, 28 predicted proteins | sample TSNC077MetaG_FD_104706 | JGI IMG/M metagenome (GOLD analysis project Ga0153993, IMG submission 104706) | Attine ant fungus gardens microbial communities from North Carolina, USA - TSNC077 MetaG | ecosystem: Host-associated > Fungi > Mycelium > Unclassified | place: USA: North Carolina, Lumber...
ACGCCACGACGCGTCCATCACATGACAGATTGACTCATATTTTCAACAAATGTATACCAACTACAAGGCGAGAGATATATAGCTGTAAACAAGTTGATCGCAAATCCACTAGGGGAAAGACAAAGACACACCCCGCAATCATAACTAAACCCCCAATAGGGGTGACAGGACCAAGAACCTTGAACCTGCGTCCACGTTAGTCCAAGCCGACTAAACTCATTGAACTTGCCGTTCTCGGGCCAACACCAATGCTATGATACTGGATGAGAAGATAGCTCCACCTGCAGCGATAGCAGGTGCAGCAAACCTGTGCACCGAGAAGCGAGGGTGAAGAGATACCAACAGAAGGCCTAGGCCGTTATAAATCTACCGACATCCATGAGGATTGCGAATGCGAGAGGGATGGATTTCTTACCGCAAAGGATGCTGCAGTATTCCATGCGTGCAGATTCTCCTGAGTAATATCGGGTCTACGGCGCAATCCGTGTGCTTTGGATTATTTTAGACAATGTCTTGGATCCGATCTCAAAGACTCACTTCCCAATGCACCTGCCATCATACCAGCTGTAACTATCCGTAGCTGAGAGCAGTAATCATGATCACTACGAGAAAACCTCACTAAAGATTGCACCTGTCTTCCATGCCCAGTTGGAGCGAAGAGCATGAGAAATGAGGGGTGTTGTCATTTTGTAGGGAATCAAGTGTTAACAATGAAAAACACAGCATAAGACCTGAGGACAAAGCCTCAAAGGTGTGGGAAACCGAAAGATGTTAGGTGGATGTGAATGCAGTCAAAACTAGATCTGCGTCCCTGAGGGTCCCTGAGGCCAGGATGACTTCATTCTCCCTTTATTCTACTCAACTCTCTGTTCTCCCTAGCCACCTTCCCTGGGGTAGCATTTTCATCCTATAAATCTCCTGTCCTACTTGGTGTCCTGGTCTGCTCTCTACAAAAGCCATTGTAAGGTCATGAACTCAAATTTCACCCCCTTCTAACCTTGGAAAGAGCCCAACTTCCATCAGTTCTGTTGATAAGGAAGCTTGTATATCACTCCACAGTGATGCAACACTATGATGTGAGGTTATTGGTACTTTTTTGGAGGTTGGGTACTGCTAAATGATAGAAAAATAGACTCAGCGTCTCCTCTATAGTAAACGACTGAGGGTTACTACGAGAGGTCAAGCATATTTATTTACTACTGGCCCATCCTTAAGTTCACGACTGCTCACTAAGGTTAACCTATCACTTCATATGTGCATTCTGACATGTCTCGATCCATACCCTAATCTCTGATCTCCTTCCTCGGATTGCATAAGTGCGTCAGTTCCTTCCGACACTAAGGTACTCTCTTTTGAGTATGAGAACATACCCCAATTATTACCATTTCTGACACAGCTATTACTTGTAATTTATCATGCAATTTGACTTGGTATGTCACACTGCTGTTTTCTTTTTGGAAAAAATCAACAATCTATTACATGGGGCACGATGGCAGACCGTGGTAGTTGCGCCCCGTGTCACACTGCTGTTATAGTGAATTGTTTTTTAATAACAATTATTGCAATAAGCTTGGCATTTAACTCACCAGATCTACTGTTGATAACAATGTGAGCATTCCAGCACATTGTCCCCATGCCACACCATGTGAGGCTGAAATTTTCCGCTTACACCACTCAAACAACGTGCATAAATATCAGTCCTACATTGACCAACTGGGTTCCAGCTCAACCCCACTCGCTAGATCACCAATATGGTAGGAACTCAAGAACCAACATGTAAGGGCAAGGTCGCCCTTGATTCCGCCTTTTTACCATATAGGAAGTTATCTTGGGTGGACGAGCAATCTAGAGAGATCAAAAAGTGACATGTTAGTAGCTTGACAGGTGACTTGACAAATCAGTTGACACATCGACAACATAAACACGACTTGTTGATCGTCGTATGATGCATCACTTATCCAAAATGCTGAATCTTGGCTTGTTCATTCCCACGGTCCAATGAGCATTTCATGCCTCAAACCAGAGTTGCCGTCTTAGGCCCCTTGGGTACATATACACATGAGGTGAGGCATTGTTCCATATTTGACAAGCTTCTTTTTAAATGGCTCATAGGCTGCACATGAGATTTTTGGTGAATCTGTGGCGTATGAAGAGCTGAGGACGATTCCGGGTATGAAACCAGATCTGCCCCGTTTCAACATCGCAGCTAACTGCATGTTTAGATATCTTAAAAGCAATTCAGGAGACTGTGCAGATAGGGGTGGTTCCCCAAGAAAACACGATATATGGAAACGTTATTGAGACATATGACTGTCTTCGTCATCTCAAGTGTGGTTTCGTGAAGGGAGAGATCACTTTGCAGATTCAGCATTGCCTCCTAGTACTAAAGGGGGTCAAATTAGAAGATGTCGACACGGTGTTGAGTCACGAACAGGTGCGTTTGTTGTCTTGGGAATTGTTAGTTCTCAACAATGTTCATGTGAGTGCTAATACTTTGTAAGGCCCTGGGGCAGTGCCAGGAGTTCTTATATGCAAATCTACCGAATGCAACTTTTGTCCAAACCCCATCAACTGCATCTGCTGCCCAGAAACTGTTAGATAGTCCTCGGAATTGTGCTGCCATCTGCTCCAAGGTCTGCGCCAAAATTTTCGGTGAGCTTGAAATACTGCGAGAGGGGATTCAGAGCATGTCAAGTATGTTCGCTATTACATCTCCGAAGTTCGTTAAATAACTCGTAATAGATAACTTTACTCGATTCTACGTCGTTGTCCGGGACCAAGAGGTACAATTCCCCACAGCAGCCCTGCCTAGAATTGAGGGGCGCGCCCTAATTCGGTTGTGGATTCCAGAGAAACAATCGCTCAAAGATGCGATTCGATGCTTTGCATCATCAGATTTGATTATTGTACATATCGATCGCAGGCCTTCTGGTGACTTGCCATTCCGAGATGTATACTTTATAGAAGTGGCAAGTGTATCGGGGTCTATGGACTTGCTTGAACGATCTCAGGCGATCGGGTTATGGTCTACTGCAGTCACAGGTGTAATTCACCCAATCAGGAATATGGGAGGAGAAGTAGATCTAATTGGCTTGTGGTAGCGCTTGAGACCGTTGGGCATTTATTGATTGAGAGCGATAAACTATGCAGTACATATCTCCACAGTGAACAGACTCCGTTATGAAGTCTGCTCGATAAGTATCTTCGCATTTTCCGATCGAGGAGATATGTAATGTTTGAGGTAACTGCAGCAAGAGGCAATCAACCTGAGTTTTGGTCGCTCGAAAGGCAAGTGCATCAACAACCTGGTTAAATTTGACATATAGACAATTTTAGGTTTAATGGCCATTTTCATCGATCGCTTTGGTTATGTTATACGTTGCCAATAGGGAGACCACGACGATCCAGATGATATCCATCCCAATGAACCTGCCAGGGCATGCACTGTGCAAGAGGGGGGGGCAGTAAGACGCTGGGCACGGCATAAGAGACGAGGACACCAAGAGCAAGGAACATTCGCCATACCTTTGGTTTTTTTTCTCCGGCATTTAATCCTTGTCTCATACCACCACATGGCTCTCATCACCCCCTTTTCTCTCAAGGACATCGTCAGTCCTCAGTTCCACCAGATCTCTTTTCCTGCAGAAACGTACATCAAGTCTGAGCTAAATATCAAATTAGACAAGGGTCCTCTACTCTCTACATAAACCTCCGTTTGCTCACATCATTCCAGACGATCAGATCTGCAGGCTCTTCCTCACTCCCGCAGGTTGCCCCCTCGGCCCTCTCCACTGTCCACTGCGTCACACAACACCGTCTGCCCAGAACTTCCAGCCCCCAAAACCCCTGCCCACTCATCCACGCGAACGAGAGCGCGTCTCTACCGTCTGCAAACACTGGCTTCGTGGTCTCTGCAAAAAGGGTGATGCATGTGAATTTCTTCACGAATACAACTTGAGGCGCATGCCGGAATGCTACTGGTTTGCAAAGTATGGCTATTGTTCTGCCGGTGACGAATGTCTCTACGCCCATCCCAAGGAACGCAAAATCGAGTGTCCGGACTACAACCGCGGTTTCTGCAAATTAGGTCTGTGGTTTTCATTATACTGCGGTCCTGTCCCTTCATTTTGGGTTCACAAGGTCCTACCTGTCCCCGCAAGCATGTTCGTAAAGTAGCTTGTCAACTTTATCTGACTGGCTTTTGCCCCCTGGGGCTCGAATGCCTACGTGGCCAGTACGTATATCTCTTTTTCCTCCTTGCCCAGTCCATCCATAGCCTACTAGCCCCAAGCCCAGCCTCCCACCATCAAGCGCCTATGAACCTCCTCCCCTCCTTCCACACGTGACCTGGGGCCGCCTCCCCCAGGCTTCGCTAGATATGCCGACCTTGACAAAGCTCCAGGCCTAGCTACTGGTCCTTCTGGCCAGCCTCAGATGCCTCAACGAAGAGACCCTAACGAAGTTACTTGTTTCAAAGTATGTTTCTTTTTGACCGCTCTTTCATCCTGTCTCTCATCGAAGTTCCTCCTTTGTAGTGTGGCGAAAAGGGCCATTATGCTAATCACTGTCGTAATAGAAATGTTCCTGGAAATCGTGGCGGGACAGAAAGAGTTCGACGATATGGAGGTGATGACTGAGGGGCGTAGTAAGGCAATCTTCCACCCAAACTCCAAGGCTATGTCCTTAATGTGGTGAAGGACAACGCAGTATCTTAATCCAGTCTTCTTTTCTCGAGTGATATCTCCTCCGAGAAATCAGGACCAGGCTGGAAAGCAACCTATATCATAAAACCTGAATACATCACTGATTATAACACCGTGTTGTCAAGTCAAGTCGCTCTTCCCCATTGTCATACATCATCTCGCTTGTCTCTATGTGCTCAATAAGCACGGATACAGATAATTTCTCCGCTTGCATCATGAGATTGCAACTCACTCTTTGTGACATGTAACTTAGTGGCTTAATGTAATTGATCTAGGTTAGAATTCCTGATCACATCACTCCACTGTCATTCTGGTTCCATCTCTTTTACATCACCATGGGCTGGCAGAAAACGTTTACATTATCTCAGAGGTCTAAGGGATGCCATCTTGTCACAAATGAGATTGCTTCTCAGATCCAAGAAGGCCTCCGAAATGTTCAGGTTTAGATCGGTTTTCCTATGTCCTTCTCTTGATGCTCAATCGGCTGGTGTTAGGTTGGCATGCTCTTCCTTTTCATGTATGTTCGGTAGTCTGCTTTTAATAAAGATATATTCTGAGCATTTTTAGCCAGCACACCTCCGCTGCTTTGACTATCAATGAGAACTATGATCCTGGTATGATAGTCACTTCTCTCTTCGAATTCGGTGAACGTACCAGTTACTTCCAGATGTAAGAAAAGGTAAGCACTTGGCTTTTCTTGTCCAAGCCTGCATCCTCAGTAACACCGCTTACGTCTACCGGACACAGATATGAATATGGCTCTCGATAATATGGTTCCAGAGTCTCTTGACTGGCGGCACACTGATGAGGGGCCTGAGTGAGTGAACACTGTTGAATCAGTTAAATCGATCAATGACCTCGGCTGTGTAGCGACTCGTGAGACTTGATACAGTTTTTCCCCAGAAAACCAGTTGCTCACCATTGCATCAAGTGTTTCTCATACCAAGACATCTCTTGTCGGAACATCTCTGTCAATTCCCATCACCAATGGTCGAATGAATCTCGGAACCTGGCAAGGTTGGTACTGTATCCGTTGCCATCGTGGCCCTTAAACATGCACATGCAGGAATTTATTTGACAGAGTTCAGGTATATGCTTCATTCCAGACGCATCGTGGCAACAATTCTGTAAGCTGTCTGTCTGTCTCTTTTCAAAGTCATCTCATGAGGCCTTCAGATCATAAACCATCCAAACGCTGTTCTGAAATTGTCAAAGATGGCTGTCACATGTAAAAAAATATTTGGAGGAAAGCTCAACAGGTTGCGGATATTCTTGTGCGAAGTCACTATGGAATCTTGGTTGATTCGAACAGTAACATATCCTCCCAGAAGCCATGGAAACGATGATGATCAAGTGTATTCTGGTTGCCTTCTACTTTGTGACCACCACATACAAAATCGAGGATATATACTCCAGTACTCAAATGTCGCATTCCCACCGGAAGATAGAGTAATCTAAGTCAGCAACGTAAGCTCTGGCATATCATGATGGATATCTTGGTCAACCTACCGCGTGTGAAATCGTATACAAGTGTCGTAAATAAGGAAGGAACAGGAGACCTTGTCAAATCCTATATAGTGTATTAACAGCCAAGTCCACCGAAAACCTTTCCCTGAGCCTACTCTGAACTTGTATTGGCATGCCGAAAGCAGTTATAAAACCAGCTCTCAGGCGAAATCAGGTGAGTCATCTGTTTCTGATCTCGTTCACCATCAATTATTCGAATGATATACAGGCCTGTCGGTCATGTCGGAAGCGGAAGCTAGTGCGTTTGCTGAGATTTTGGGTCCATAAATGGGCAAGAAATCTAACGTACCCTTGTGTAGAGGTGCGATGCCGCAAGACCACACTGTGGATCATGCGTGAAGTGAGTAGAGTATTCTTCGAAACTTAGATCATTATTGAACAAGGATTTCTAGACAATGGAATGTGTTAGTGAATGTACCAGCACCGGTTGGTTATGTGTAAGACGTTAGCTATATTCTAAGAACCGCCGCCTTCACTGTCTTTGTTAGGCATCCGACAGAGCCACAATGCTTTTATGATCCGGTTGAGGGACTTACGCTCAAGTCGGAAACAGACTGTCTGGAAAAGATTCATCAGCTGGAGAAGCAAGTTTGTGAGTCATTGAACAACGCATCCAATCTAACTCACTATTTGAGTAGTACAACTCAAGAGTCAACTCTTTGAGAAAGAACAGGCATTATGGTGTTTCATCCCGAAGAATCGGCACAAGTTACCTAGCAAGTTATCGCCCACTTCTCAGACCTTCTTGGACACGTCCAGGCCTGTTATCAGTGCCAGTGGGATCACCCTACCCCGAGGCTCAATGACCGTGATGAATTCAATAACGCCGAATGGCTCCCTGAAACATGTCCAAAGTGACAGCAGGAGCCCAGAACTTGACAACATCTCCAATCCATTCAGAGACTTGTTTTCTTCTGGCTGGAATCCAGACCTACCTAATCCCCATACGTTGAACCATTAGTGAGTCTACCATGTGGAGATGGATTGTATTGTTTCGTTAAAGTATTTGTTAGTGTCGACATCTTCTTCCGTTGTGATCCCTGCGGCTCCAGAGTCCTTCATCGGCCGTCGTTCCTAGCGTCCATGCGCTTGTCATCCAGGGACCCAAGGTTTCCTCATTCTGCTATTTTACATGCTATTGTAAGAGACGATTCAGTTGGCAAGGTGGGGTCTATCTGATATTTTATTCCAGTGTGCAACAGCCTCGCGATGGTCTCCCCAAAGTTCTGTGACCATGTCTGGTGGTATCCGGCGCGATCAGTTTGCTGAATTCCATTCAAGAAAAACGCGACAATATATTGATAAGACGATGACCAGCGGAGAGGACATATTCTCCGTGATGCAGGCTTGTATTTTACTGTCATGGTACTTTTACCAGGAAGGTCGATGGATCGAAGTGTGGATATTCGCAGGGTTCCAGACGCGTGTAGCGATTCCTTTGCGCTTAAATTATCCCGGAACGTACTCCGTTCACGAAAATAACTCACAAGGTGCTTATCTAGCACCTCCGAAAGATCTTCGTGACTTGGAGTTAAGGCGGCGCACTTGGTGGATGACCGTGATCTTTGATCGTATCGCTTCTGTTGGAGGTTGGATACATGCAGTCGATGAACGAGACCTGGGTACAGAACTTCCTTTACAGACCGATGACTTTGAGTCCGAGGTGAGTGTCAAATGTCTTGAATAGTCCGACTTCTTAGCATGTTTTGCTAGGTTATCGTTCCCAATAATCCACAAGATATATCCAGTCCAGATGTTTTTACTCGTCATCCACCACGGTACACTGACTCTTTCCTTCTCCTCATCAAAGCAGTCATGCTGTTTGGGAGGGTTACTGACTTCAATGTTCGGAGAAATTTGCGTGCGCCGACGGTAACAAAGGATCCATTCTTTCTGGAAGGCTTCGATGTCCTGGATAGACTGATTTGCCATGACTTCCATGAGAATTTACCTCAGATGTATAAAAATAATTATGGGTTGACCGATGCCTCTGGGGGGAACACTCTTGATACTGATTTGTATATGGTTCATATCATCCCACAAGCGTAAGTTGAACCGTCTGTGTTTATATGCTACTAAATTTAACATTGGCAGAGCCGCGATTACCCTACATAATTCATACATTGACTTCACCGATCCTAACAGTGTGTCCACTGTACGATGTACCCTGGCTGCAAAAGCTATTCTGAGCGCATATTATGCCCTGACTGCAACATCCCTGGATATTACAAAACTTCATCCTTTTGTTACGGTAAGAAGTTCAACATGGGATGAAGAAGATATATATTTTTGGTAAAGATTTGCTGGTACCTCGCTGCTGCTGTGCAGATTCAATTATGCAAGTACTTGATTGAGATCAATGACGTGGAGCGGGAATCTACGGTTTGGGATAAATTCAATGTATTGAGGCACGTCATAAAGTTTCATCTGTACAAACGGTTAGACAGCCGACGGTCCATGCTACAGGCTTGCGATGATGGAGTATGGGCAGCGATCTCCAATCGGAAGTGAGCAACTCTGCGGTATCAGATTCCTTGCGTGAGCTGAATGTGGGTCTATAGCTCGTCAGGAGCGACTACTTCAAGGACTCATGAAAGAGATTGTTCGTTTGACGGGTCAAAAACCCCTCCAAGTTGGGGTCCCATTGTATCCGTTTTCTCATCACACTCTTTTCAAGAAATACGGGGAAGTGTTCCAAGAAGAATCATAAGCACCGTTATATGTGAGCACGTGTGTTCAACTTCCGTTGCAACTAGATATCTTATGAGATAGATAACGCTTCTCGGACAGAGTTATCTATGGGTTTGTACCTGTGGAAAACGCTGTTGCTCGATCAACACAATGGCTCATGAAATGAAAATCTGAATCTGTTGTTATAATATACTGTTTGGCGTGATCACTCGCGTGCATTTTGGAATCCAATATTCCGTTCCTTCTCCAATAATACATCAAATCTAGCTTGTTCTGCTGTACGATCATCAGCTTGTGCATTTGTTTGCCGATCGGTGTTGATGCTGGACTTCTGGACGCGCGTTTTCTCATGCTTTTGGCGGAGCGTATCCCAGGAAGATGAAGTGGTAGTATCAGAGGTTGCTGTTCTAATCTGATCCCACCTACTCAAGTTGCGCATTCCTGTGCCGGTGAAGTTCTGTGTCTGTGTTGATTGAGGTGGGGTCTCAGTGACAGGTTCCGACAATGACTCTGGGGGAAAGTCAGATAGAAGCAGTCGAAGGCCTTTGAAATAAATAACCTTGACTGCTTTCGATGTTCCCGTGTAAATCCTCCTCGAGCTTGTACCTGCGCACAATTATTGGGCCTGATGGTAGGGATAGCCCGTTTCGCTTCTGGATATGATCAATAGCCCTCGAGAAGCCGCCTGGATTGTCGAGGGAACGAACGAAGTTGAAGTGGGACCTGACAATGTAAGCCTTGCCAAGAGCGAGGGAACCAATGGCCGTGCCAACTGCGAGGCCTACTTGGCGAAACTGAGACCAAGAAGGTTTATGAAAGACGTATATTGCTGAGAAAGCCAGAGAAGATAAGAAGACCTGTGTCTGGGATTAGCACAGAGTGTGACCAGGGAGGAATCACACAAACGCCATAGAGACGATGGTAGCCGGGCAAGAAGCTCATAGCAGCGTCATAGTCATGGAAGCTGATATTACCGGCTGCGCGCTGGGGACCAAGGAGAGACTCAACAGCTGAGCGGCTGTCAAAGGTATCTGCCATCCAGCGGACATTGTATCTGAGCTCGGCAGTGAGCTTGGACGTGGTGGATGGCTCAGACGATGGTTCGGACATGAGCACACTGGAAGGGTAGCACGTGACGGCAGAGACATCAGTGCTGCACTTGTGTTGTTGTTCAGAACAGACAGACGAATGGACGGACTTGACCGCGACCAACGTCCTCCCCCTCTTTCTCTCTCTGCATCCAGGGACAATTATCTCCAGCCGACAGAGGTGCCGTTCTCTATCTTGATGATCAAATCACATAACTCACCCGCTAGAAGACTTCTTCACTCGCAATCGATTCAGGTGTGCGAACCATGCTCCTCGTTCAGCCCCGTGATTCACTCAGACATTCTGTGGACCTTCAGCTTCCACCGCTCCTTTGACACCCAATACCCCTTCTACGTCCTCGATTCCAAAAACCAAGAAATCCAATCCTCTAAACGATCTTATTGATACTGAGAAGCAGTATGTTGAACAGCTGACGGGGGTCATTCGTGTCAGTAATGCCTCCTTACGGCACTTCCTCATGCCTCTTACCCCGTCGTCTAGAAAGTAGCAGCTGCCTGGTCGCGCTCGAACCTCCCTCCGCCAGATCTTGATGTGATGTTTCGAAGCATTGAAGCAGTTTACCGGGCCAATCGCAGTCTCTATTCTGTGTGTCTCACTTTCCCGTCCGTTTCTTGAACTAAACCAAGATTTGCGCCCAGAAACTCAAAGACATTGGAACGAACCCGTCATCACCCAAAGCCCTTGGAGATCTTCTGATGCGCTGGGTGTGTGTTCCTAGCCTGACATGGTGATGGATTGATTTACCCATCGTTCATTCAGATCGATGACCTCAAGGTCCCTTATACCACTTACTGCACCAAATTTTGCGCTGGCTTTGACGTATGGGAACCTGTCCAGTCAAATCAAAAGCTATCGAGCATCCTTGTCGCATTTTCAGCTGCTTGTCCCCCGCCTACATCATTGAATACTTCTAGTTGGACATTAGATGCTCTATTTCTGCTTCCTAAGACTCGGTTGAGCTATTACAAAAAACTCTACGGTCGGCTTCTGAAGACAACAGAACCTGGTCGCAGTGATTATCGATTACTTGTTGGCGCCCTGGATACCCTAGAGTTTCTCCTCGGAGTGGTAGAATCAAGAAGCACCATGAAGCCCGGAGAAATTTCTGACTCTACGACAATAGGTCCTGGGAACGAGTTAGTCAATGATACGAGTCCTGCTGATGCCCCTCTTACTCTCATTGTTCAATCTGCTTCGGAGAGTGATGTTGGGTCTCCCCTGGGAGGAAGTGTCTCTGATAGGCAAGGGTTCCTGATTTCTTCAAGTTGAGCCATACTCATGCTTCAACTATAGCCAGCGATCCTCGCAGGAGACTGCAGCTACAACTGCCAGCAGAGGCTCTACTTCTACACTCTGCATGCCTGTCTCAGAGCTCGAAAAGCGTTTGAAGACCGATCGGACATTAGACATCTTTACTATGAGGCCCAAAGTGCGCTTTATCCTTGATGATTTTGCGGAAGATTGAAACCCACTTAGGCCGTCACTTTGCATATGAATCCTGCACAACTCACCTTTACGAGAGAAATGAAGTTCTCTAGCGATGTTGTCATCCGGTTCACTCCTCGACATTCAACGGAAGAGGTTGTCCACCATCGGGGACATGTTTTCTTGCTCTCTGATTTGTTCCTGATTTGTGAAAGGATGTCATTTGAAGAACAGAGCGAGAATGAAGGACAGGGGGCAGACATGTGGTTATGTTATCCACCCCTTGCTGGAAAGGTTCTTCGTCTGATTGACCTCGAAGGCCGAGGTAAGCCTACTCTGATTCAGGCGATTTTTCGCTTACGTATCGTGATTCAGACAATGCTCTTCAAGTTGCCATTATGCGAAAAGAATTTCTGACGTTCGAATTACCATCTGCCGACATCTGCAGTGTATTGAGCAAGTACTTGAAAGAGTGTATCGAGTTCTCATCTTCTTGTGAGTTCGAATCAGGGCTTAATTAGTTGAAGCTTGACCTTTCTTTAGTGCCACCTCCCAGTAAGAATCCACCTCCACCGGTGCCATCTATCAACCCGATGTTTCTGAATCGTGTAGATTTGGTGGGTTCGGGCTCTAATTCCCCAAGTTCGCAGATCAGCTCTCCTCAAAACTTAGAACCTCGTATGCCCCCTAGACCTCCTTCAATTCGATCACCCCCTCCCGACGTATATGCTGTAGACAGCATGAACCGTCTGAGGATAGACGAACATTCTTCTGTGAATCATCCAATGCTATCTGTTGGTTTGCCCATTCCCAATGATCTACGTCCTTCGGGTTCAGTGCAGCCATTCTCCAATCATACACCGCCCTTTGGGAAAAATCCGCCCCCAGTTAGAGCCGCGAGTCTTCAATTCGGTCCTCAGAATGGTCCCGGACCTCGTTTATCCGACCCAAGTGGACGGCATCATGCAGGAGGACCACCTCATTTATCTACACTAATGGGCTCCTTTTATCCTCATGGACAGCTTCATACGCAAAGCCCATCACCACATAACAGCCCTCCTCCAAATATGCCTGTCTTTGGACAATTGCCTCAATATGGATCAGGACCCATGCAAGGTGGATACGTAAATGCTCCGCCAGGTCCGCCAAGATCTGGCTTCGGCCCTGGTCCTTATGGTCCTCCTTTAGGCCCCCAAACTCCTAGACCACCTTCAGAATCGTCGATGCAGCACGATGGGATCCGGAAAATGCCATCTACACGTTCAATTACGTCTCAAATTGATCCATTAAATTCTGTTCCACCCGTTCCTTCTATTTCTGGTGGGTTAGGGCCATCTATTTCGCGGAATAGTTCCTTTTCAGCTCTTCAAGCACCCCAACCTCATCCCCTGTTGCCCTCCGCAAATGTGAAGGCTCCTTCAGTGGTCGAAGGATCTTTCGATGCACCAAGTCCTCCCGGCTCTCCAGTTCAAGACACCTCTCGGATGACTTATCCTTCAGCGATTTCCGCGCAAATGAAATGTAAAGTATTTCTGCAACAACAGCATGCGCAGTGGAAATCGCTTGGGTCCGGGAAGCTCAAACTATATCACCAAGAAGTCACTAATGTTAAACAACTTGTCGTCGAAGCTGATGATAAGAATAAGAGTATCCTTGTTTCGACTATTGTCCTGACTGATGGAATGGAACGCGTCGGGAAAACGGGAGTTGCGATTGAACTAAGTGACCAAGGCGCTAGGTCTGGTGTCATTTACATGATTCAGCTTAGGAACGAAAAATCTGCCAGAGGACTGTACGATAGCCTTTTAGCGGGTTCTGATCGTTCTGGTTAAATACTTTTTAAGAATGACGCTCCATTGTCATTGGGTTATTTAAATTCACACATGATACCATTTAATTATTCATATACATCATTGCCAAACACTCTAGTAGTTTTTAATTCTATTGCTTCTACTCAATGTGATAATGGTCAAGATCTCATCCATGAAAATTCAGCAGCCAAAGAAACATGGTCACTAGCACACACGCCCTTCAATGGGAGACCAACTCCGAAATCCTCAGTCCGATGAGGAGCCAGGAGACCTGAAATATCGCAAACCTGGTTTTGAGGTGGAATATAAAATATGTAATCTGGAAATCTTTGAGCCAGCGACGCTAAAGGAACGAAACCAAACGAGACACACCTAAAACCGACTGCCAATAATGCGTGTAAGATGTATAAGAGGGCTCATGAAATCCCGGTTGCGTTTGTTGGAGAGAAACACGGTCACCATATAGTGCGATATTATGATTCTGTATTCTCGATAAACCAGTGTCATAAGCGCTGGAGAGCCGATGACCTTGGGAAAAGAGAGAGAGTAATTCATCGTCATTCAAAAGACCGTCTGCAGCGATTGCACTGCGGGCGTTGGTGATCACTCGATCTGGGTCTGATTCTTCTTGATCGACATCTTTGGAAGGATTATCTTCAGGAACACTAGGATCAACGGAGATATGCGTAACACGAGAAGAGGAGAGATGGTTTCTATGTTCAGTATTTAATGTCTGTCCCGTTAATAAGGCGTAAGCTGCATCGCGTGGCGGGCAATTGAAGTCTATAGGTGATGGATAGTAAGCAGAAAAGAACTTATGAGATCAAATACCTCCGGCTATGAAACAAGGCCATTCTTCAGCATTTTGGGTCCTTTTTGCGTCGAGTACTTCTCTGACCAGAATTCCGGCCTGCCTAGATCCCACGTCGACGCTTTGAGTCGAGTAAAGAAGTAATAATGGAATAAATAATTACCGGGCTCGCTCGTAAATATACCTAGTAGAAGCTAGGTAATGGATTGTTGGCAGGTTGAGAGAAATAAATACGTACTTGGGGTGCCAGAACAGATGAGTAGTAGCTACGATGACACCATTATTGGGGTCATCCTGGAACCGCAAGGCAAGGATGAGACCGATATTCTTTGTCTTAAAACTGTGTCCACATCGACCTCTTTCATCTCCTGCATCTCGTATCGGCTGCTCGTCGTAGTAAACGAGCCGTTCATGGACTTTGATAAGTCGCCTCTTGAATGCGATTAGACAACCATGCTTCTTCCCTCTACCTGCAGCATACCTATGAGAGTAGCCTGCTTGGTCGAGCATGGGAAGGAGTTTTGCGAGACGGTCTACTTCCTGGAAATTTAATGGTGTATGAACGAGAACGAAAGAAATCTCCAAACACCAGGACGCACTTGAAGGCAGAGAATGTCTGCATCCGGCTGGAAAAGTTCATCCTGAAGCATCTTCTCTCTTTGGCCTGCTTTCAGACAATCGCTAGTAGGAAATAGTTCTCGACCTAGAGTTTTGTCAGCTGGGAAATCTGATCCGCTATTTGGGATGCAAACATACGAACTAAACATTGTGCAAGAAGCTACTGACATTTCAATAATTACAAATCGAGTTAGGACGACAGCTCACATTCCAAGTCAAGACCTTGATCTTCAGGCGTTTTTCTGGCGATGGGATGGCCAACCAGGGTCGCTGGATGATCGAGCAGGTTGCACTGGTAGTATCTTCTTTCTCCTTCTCTTGTTTCTTCTTGAGGCGCTCCGCTTTTTTAGCCTCAGCTATTGCAAGTTGCTCTGGTGTTAGCTGGTAGGCTTCACGAGACGAGGTTGGGAACGATTTGTGACCAAGCGGAGACATGGGATTTGCTCGCGAATGATTTGCCCGAATAATTGGATGGCAGTTCAGTATCCGCTGTTTGAGCTGACCAGGAAGGCGGCTTGTGGTGACCGAGGAGATGATTTTGTGCATTGTTCCACAAACATGACGCGCGGGAAAGGACACAGTCGTTAAGGACGGAAGGACGTCGAATGCTAGTTTTCTCTCAAGCAAAGCTGGGCTCATGCAGCGGGTTCTTGGTTTGTGCAGGGGTTCATGTACTGCCTTTCGCAAATCCCGGACGTGCTTCTCACTGTCTCAATCACCCATCCTTCGGCCAAGTCACATCAATTTCCAGATTCAGAAGGCCCACACTTTGGCGCCGAACATTTCACGAGAGAATCTGCCCATGTCCCTTGTCACTGAAAAGCATGGGAATTTTGACTTGGTCAAGCGTTTGAAACTCAACTACACCGATGTCGTCGTCTCGAAGTGGAGGAGTCGCAACACTGGCCTCAGCATCGTCCATGTAGACTACGAAGGTAAGGCGCATTCCTGAGGGACTCGCATGAGGCGCTGAATTTCCTTCAGCTCCCATTGTGGATGGATATTTTGTTACGGCAACGGAAAGTTGGTGCTAGTCACTGTTGTTGCGTGTATCCTCTAAACCTCCTTCAGTCTTTGATGACTCTGGTTGTCCCCACACGCTTGAGCAGTACGTACCGATCATGTAGTCATGCCACCTTTCCGAAAATCTCCTAGTCTTATCTTTATGGGGTCTGAAAAGTACCCCCACAAGGGAGTTCTTGATCTTCTTGCCAATCGAGCATTTTCGAATGGCACTAATGCATGGACGGCCACCGATCATACAGCATATACTATCTCTACAGCTGGAGACAAAGGGTTTCTGCAATTACTGCCGATATATATCGACCATATCCTTTATCCTACGATTACCAAAGCTGCGTGGGTAGTTCATGTCTTATGCTTTTGTACTCATCAAACCGTGCACCAGGTTTGTTACCGAGGTCCACCATATCGATGGGCAAGGCCAGGATTCTGGGGTTGTCTATAGCGAAATGCAAGGGCGAGAGAACACTTCAGGAGATCTCATGGCTCTCCGGTGGGTTCCTCTTTGATGAAATACCCAATCCATCTGATTGAATTGAAGACTACAGCGATTGATGGACCCTCCTGGGAGTGCATATCGGAGCGAAACCGGTGGCCTTATGGAAGCTCTTCGTCTTTTGACGCCTGATCAGAGTAGGTGTCTTATTTTTTGAGCGGCCTGCCATTGGTTAAACGGCATCCATTTAGTTCGTCAATATCACTCAACTTATTACGCTCCTCATAATCTATCCCTTATAATCACCGGGAAAATATCCGGCGGAACGACCTCCTTGCTCGATGTTGTACAAGAGCATGTTGAGCCTAGCATTATTGCCCATGGTCAAAACAAGGGTTTGCGACCTCCTGGATGGAAGCGGCCTTTCTTAGAGACAGCTAGTGCGAACAGGATTCCAGTCACGAAATCAGTCAAAGAAATAATTGAATTCCCGGAAAGGGACGAAAGTAGGTGTTTTTTTATTGTATTGATTCAATTTTTGACCAGCTAGGCGTTGGAGACCTTGTAATCAGCTTCCTTGGCCCTGCTCCAAATCAATTTCTTGAACGAAAGGTGGAGCACCTTTTCGGGTTTTGTTCGAATTGCGCATGTCCTGATAATTTCATCAGGCGTTAGACATCCTTGGGGTGTATTTGACATCGTCTGCAACTGCACCCCTTTCCAAAGAGTATGTCGAAACTGAATCGCCTCTCTGGTAAGCAGATTTCATCGAATCTTTCCAGAGTAACATTTATATCGCCTTAGTACATATATCTACTTCGACGAAGATGTCCGAGCAACTCGCATCACCCTTCTGATCTACATAGGGTCAATACCAGTGGAATTTCTTGACAATTTTGATGTAAAAATCAAATCAAGCTTACAACATATTGCTGAAAGTGGGATAGATATGTTTAGGATGAAAATGGTTATTAATCGAGACGAGCGACAGGTGAGCGAGTTCTGCATCGTCAATATATAATTACAGTCTAAACCTTGGGCAGTTACGAAGCAGACTGGAATCGGATAAGGGAGATACTTTCTCAGGAGGGGTCATTTCTGATTTCCTCTATGGGGCTGCTGATGGCTCTGATCTTATGGGTGCAATGGATGATATGAAATATTATACCGAGCTTCGTACATGGGATAGCAAACGCTGGATAGATCTATTACAGAAGTAAGCTTTTGTGTAGTGGAATCCGCTTTTCTGCTGACAATTCTTGAGGTATTACATTGACTCCCCGCCTGTGGTCGTCGTGGGCAAGCCATCAGCTGACTTGGCAAAACAAATTGAAGAGGATGAGAAAGTTCGAATTGCCAAGCAAATCGAATCTTTGGGTCCTGAGGGTTTGAAAAAAGCAGCCACCCTCCTGGAAAGCTCGAAGGCAGAAAATGACAAACCAATACCCAAAGAGGTTTTAACCTCGTTCCCAGTTCCTGATGTCAAGGGTATCTCCTGGATACCTGTTCAAAGTGTCCAAGAGCCTGGCTCAGGAAGAGAATCTTTCTCCTTAGTCACACACTCTCCAGAGCTCTCAAAGCATGTGGAAAACGATGGGTCGCCTCTTCCATTTTTCGTCCAGTATGATAGTGTGAAGGTTCGTCTGTGTAACTGAATACTCATCTGATTCGTTCTGATTGTGGATAGTCCGACTTCGTAACTATACATGGGTTGTTTTCTATGGCTAAGGTCCCGGATCGCTTGAGACCGTAAGTAGAAACCTACTACAATGGGTTTCAAAGGGCCTTAATTAATTTTAGATATCTTTCAACATATCTCTCGAGTTTCTTCTCTCTCCCTGTAGTGCGTACAACAGGAGAAAAGCTGTCCCACGAAGATGTAGTGAACCGTCTTGATGATGAAACCGTCTCATACGAAGTCACATTTGGAATTTCAGATATCTTTACCGAAACATTAAGAGTTACCATCAAGGTTGAACTCTCCTCCTATGAGAAAGCCATCGCATGGCTAAGGGATTTGGTATATGGAGCAGTATTCGACAAAGAGAAGTAGGAGTTGTTACCTTTTGTCGAGCTTCTTCTCAATTTGTGTAGGTTGCAAGTCAATGTTGCCAAGATCCAACAGAGTATACCTGAATTGAAACGCGATGGGAGTAACGTACTTGGGTCACTCTGGTCGACCACTGTCTACGGAGACAACAATAGCTCTACCACAAATAGCGTCATCACGCAAATGAATTTTATACCAACCTTAATTCGAGAGCTACAAACAGACCCTCAAAAGACCATCGCAACGTTTAATGAGATCAGGAATTGCTGTGAGTGGATATTTCTAGCCCTCAGGCAGGTACTGATGTATCTACATTCAGTAACGGACCCAACCGGTGTACGATTTTCGGTCATAGGTGATGTGCTTCGAATAGAAACACCTCGAAGTCCATGGGCCAGATATTTTCACGACGTTTTACCGGTATGTTAATTAGGGATCAATCTATGTTCAAACGTTGAAAATCATATAGTGCTCACCTTTGGACCCAGTTCCTGTCACACGGGATACCCTAAGTCCTGTTGGCAAAAATCCAGTCAAGAAAGTAATGACAGTCATGCGTGTCCGCCTCTAGTTTCTCATACTTTTCCCAGGCTATCGTCATGAAATTGCCCACTATCGAGAGCTCCTTCGTCATGCACTCGACCCGAACGATCTCTGGGTTCAATCACCCAGAGCATCCGGCTATCAGGGTGACAATGGAGGTTCTTAACGCAACAGAGGGCTACCTCTGGGTCAGTTGGCCTTTAATCAGTAGCCTAGTAAACTAAGTCCTTTGCAATTCAGCGTTATATCCGAGGATCTGGACTTGCCTATGGAGCTCATGTCTCCCTGGATATCGAAGCCGGCCTTTTATCCTTCTCCTTGTATAGAGTAAGTCTTGACCAGGTCGATCTATATAGATGTGATCTTGACTTCTTGATCTCTTTTCTAGAGTTCAAATAGTATGGCTGGGTTTGAGGAAGCTTCTAAAGTTGTTAAAGGTCTTGTTGATGGGACTGTATGTTGCAATACATTTGACAATTGATTGGTTAATTCATTTGCATCCTTAGATCGAGTTGGATCAAATAGTAATCGATTCAGCGAAGAGTAGTATGGTGTATGGGATCACCAGAGGCCTTTCTACACCAGAACGTGCTGTAAGTGCTGTCTTTCCTTAATATCTGTATTTGGTCACTCAGATTTTTGAAGGCCTCAGTGTCATTTATTAATCAAGCCCTCAGAGGCGTTCCTCAAGATTACACTGTGGAGCTCCTCAGCAGATTTCAGGATGTCACGAAGGAAGATGTCCTTCAAGCTCTAAAGGAATTTTTCCTGCCCTTGTTTGACCCATCCTCTTCCATCGCCATCGTAGTGACTGCGCCATCAAAATCTGAAGAAATTGGAGTTGGACTTCAAACTCTTGGTTTCGAAGTTTCACAGCGCGAACTGGCTGTTGAACCGGAAGAATTAGAAGGCTCGGTGTCTGAATTCGAGACCGACTCAGAGAGTGATAGTGACGCGTCTACATAAGTACATTCATGGTTTGGTGGTTGTAATTAGAGCGGACATGTGCGATCAACTCAAGAACACTCCAAGTTCACGACCTCAATGAGAGTATGATCTGCTTGTCCAGGTTTGAGCTCGACATCTTGGAGGAAATCATTGTCAACTAAAAATCTTATTGCCTGGGATAAATTGGACACCGTCATGCGAATCTCGGGTAGCAGAAGCTGTGTTTCTGTGAGTTAAAAGGCATGTCTCTCTTACAGGAAAATCTTACGTTTCGGAGAAGAGTTGGGCGTGCAGCGAAAGGATTCCGAGATGGAAGTTTGGGCTCCCTCTTTCTGGGTCGGATAAACTTCTTTTTGGTATTCAAAAGCTCGCTTGGCGCTGAAGCTTCTGTTGCATCTTTTGAAACATTCGATGATTCTTGCTCCACGGAAAGAAGCTGACCGATAGGAGACTTTGATGATATCACCTCAGGTGCTTCATTATCATCATTGCTATCATTGTCATCATCGGGGCATTGTACATCGAAGCTGATCTTGGACCCAGAAGCGACTTTCGGCACCTCAATCGAAGAATGGGTGTCGATTGTTTGGTTGTCTTGGGTATCTTGAGTCTTCTGTCTCTTCGTCTGGGCAGATAGTTTATGTCGATGTGTGTTATTCCATTGTGGCTTTCTCCCCTCCCTAGGCCTTTTCGTTCCTCTGAAGGAATTGCTCACGAGGGGAAGCTGCCCGCGAACAACAGCTTCTTCCATCTTCTTTTTCTTCTCTTCGATACGTTGAGCTGTTGGCCAACGCTTCTTGCGCTCAGCTAACCAAGCGTCAAGAGCTTCAGGTGTATTGAGGACAACTGATGTTCCTTGGATGGGTACCATCTTCCTGGAAAAAATGCTATTAGTCAAATAAGTTCAAGAGAACATGTATGTATAAATGCACCCTTTCAAACTTGGGTCAGCATCCCAATCTGATCCCTTTTTTTTCTGAACCCAGCCCGGAGGATAAATCAAATGCCGGTCCATCATATGTATCTCGACAGCTTTTGATGAGCCAGAGAATGAGCATGAATGGTATGTACACCGTGAATTCCCCGGCTGATACCATGAGCCTCTTTGCTGGATTGGCTGACGGGGAATATTTGAGGCCTGTGTCCTGTGACCTTGACCTCTGCCTCGAATCGACGAGGGCACCTGATGACCACTATTGCCCCTATACATAGTTGCACGTGGGTCATACGTCGAGGAGAGTGTATAGCCTTCAGATGTTGTATGAGCAAGCTGTTGGGCCTGCAAATATGCATTCACATAATGGGTTGAATAGGAATTATGAAATTGGTTCATAGCAGGCTGAGCATAAGGATTTCTCAGAGCTTCCGACATGCCCAGAGCAATATAGTACGGTGTCTGAGGAGGAGCATTTGGAGGTAAAGGACGAGATGAAGGCATGGCATAAAACTAAACATAGATTTTTTGTGGATTTCTACAACACGTGATCGCCCAGATTTAAGTACATGTCAAAAAGGGAAGCCCAACTAGGTCCGTGTCGATAAAATTGCCCACGACAAACCAACAAACACTTGCCCCGAGGAAAGCAGAATCATAAATTAAGCTATTTGGATACTTTTGATAAGTCGTGATGCACTGCGGTGTCGGGGAGGGAACATAGAGCAAAAAGAACCCAAAGAGAGATCAAGAAGGTCGATGGAGGAGCAATTTTTTGTGTTTCTAAATGGATGACAAGAACGTCAGAGAACAGGAGGTAGGAGAGTTGATTGAGATTTCAGGGTTGAAGATAGAGGTGGACAATTGGGAAGGCTGCAAGAAAACAAAACAAGTGAAGATGTCGCCTGCCATTTCGGACTTGTGGCGACGGTGACACCCTGGAACCTCTGAGCAATGTACAGCTCTGTCGCAAGGAACATGCAGCCGGAGCCATGTACCTGTCCCTCTTTATTCCTGCTGCATATCCGACTGCTGCTGAGCTTCCCTTCCAACCCTCCTCTCCTTCTCGCTTTCTAGTTGATTATAAAGGAGGAAAAGTGCTTTCTCATTAGCTTCAGGAGTGCCAACGATGGTGAACATACGTTCCCCGGTTTCATCATGTGGTGCCTTAGCAATTGAGATTTTGGAACCAGAAAGTCGTCGGATTTCTGTGATTTTTGTTCCGTTGCGACCGATGATGCACCCGACCATGTCCGAAGGGATGGAGATGTTCTGTGTGCGCAGATTGGCCGGTGGCTGCGAGGATATAGGGGAGTGGACAGGAGAGCCTGAAGGTGAAACACGGCCGCGATTGCCGCTATCACCATTGGAGCGGCGGGTCGCAGCGTACTGAGGGGAAGAAAAGCCTCCTGAACGCCGGTTACCGGTCCCACGGTCGTCAACGGAGCCAGGGTGGAAGTAGACAGTGCCAATACTCCGATCCGAGTCTTCCATTAGACATTTGCCAATGTCCTCAACAGCGCGACCAATAGCGTCAGGAGAGCCCTGGACCTCGACGATACGCTCGGTGGACTGCGGAAGCATTTCCTTGGATGCAACCATGCGGGCGCCAGAATTATCTTGAATTGTTTTGATAGTATTCCCACCTCGACCTATGATGCTGCCCATAAGGCTGTGAGGAACGAGAAGACGAAGGGATGAAGAGGGCGACGAAACAATGGAGGTGGAAGGAGGATTGGCAGCGACGAGCTGCCTGAGAGCCAGAACGATAGCCTAGATGCAGTTGAATACTTGATCTTGGATTAAGGAAATGTAAACGCACGAAGGCCACCGACTTGACAACACCAGTGATGGTAAGCACACGTTCATGTACACCAGGGATGACTTTGCTGACGCCAGCCTTGACGCCAGTCTGGTCGCGAAGCTCGGCGACATTTTTCCCACCTTTGCCAATGATGACGCCTGCGTCTTTGGTGCTGACGAGCGCACGAAGAGTGAGGAAATCCTGGGGCAAAGAAGACTGGGAGGGTGAGCGGGAGGGAGGGGGAGAGGAAGCTGGGGGATAAAAGATCAGGAGAGGAGGAGGCAGCAGAAAAGGAAAATAGAAACCTTGTTGACGGGGACTGGAAGAAGTAGAGGGCATCGCGCAAAAATCAATGATAAATGGTAGTAGGACGAGAAAGCTGAAGAAAGCTCGGTTTCCAGCCCTTCACACCGAAAATCATCGGCCATCATGCCGCCACCATGCCGAGCCGATCCCTCAATTACTATTCACAAGTAACAAATTCCATATCATATTTGGTTTGTGCAAAAGCAGTAATGTAGCATAAGAACAGGCCACCAGAACCACCAACGCACCCTCCAGCTGTTCATGCCTAATACCCAAGCTGAGCCAGTTGCGGGAACGATGATGTTGCGTTCGAAATTGCCTTCTGGCGGAGCTTCAGGGCAGCGACCTAATCCCACTGTCAATATCAGCTCATATCCGGTCAGATAGGCCTTACCTTGCGCTCGTGGAAGGCCTGAGCCTTGAGCTTCCTCTTGTCCTCGAGGCGATCAACAACATCCTTGTAGCCCCAGCCGACCTCATGAGACAGACGCTATGAAGGTGTCAGTCCTCAAGAATCACGGAAGTTGCCATGAACATGCCTTAACAGTACAGAACTTACGACCAGGCTTCAGCCGTAGAACCCTCAATGCCTCGGGAACAACCATTCGCTTCTTCTTGTCGTATGGTGGAGGGACACCCTCAAATAGCTTGAGACGTTCCAATGCAGCTGCACCTCGGGCCGTCTTATGGGGAACCATGCCACGAATTGCCCGATAGAGTATTTTGGATGGTGCACGGTGGTGGAAAGGACCAGACTTTTTGGGGTTCACGATGTGGCGCTTATGGAGGAAGTTGTGATATCGGAGCTAAAAGCGCATTAAATGAATTGTCTGTATTTTCCCGTCATCCGACACGCACTTTGTTGCGGAAAAAGCTACCGGATATATTGATTTCCTCGCAACGAACGACGACTATTTTCTGGCCAGACAAAATTTGCTTTGAGATAATGGAAGCCAATCGACCGAGGAGATGACCTTTGCCATCAATGACAATAGGCGTCGACGAAAGGGTGGACATGGCGAAGGTCTAGGGAGTAGGATATCGATCAGTCAACAGACTAATGTAGAAGTGCTGACTCCGACCTTGAGGCTAAACGACGATAGCGGATAGTGCCTCCGAGCGGATAGCAAGTGGCTGACGGCTTGAAAACCTTATCTCAAGACTATACAGTTATATCACGGCCATCACCGAATTTCCCACGTCCTTGCTCAGGCATCAGTCTAGTTCTGCGCGACCCTTCTTACAATCTGCCACAGTACCTAAACATTTACCATTGTGGCCACTCGAAAGTGGAAGCACAACAAGTGGGGAGTCCGAGTAAAATAAGATTGCAATGGTTGGGAATTGAAAGCTCGTCCGAATATCAATTTGCGCTATGTGGCACGAGAACAGGATGTGCATAAACCGGCTGACTGATTCTAGGATGAGAGAACAGAGACCGTACAGATTTTGGAGCGAATTAAATTTAAAGATCATGAACGGCCCTGAACCCGTGGGAAGCCTTAATTGTGAGAAACTGTTGGATCAAAATTACGGATTTCATGACACCTGACATAGAACTGGCATAGAACCTTTAGAGAATGGCCTGGACCACAAGAGTCCCCGAATATTTAACCGGTGAACCGATGTCTAATACACCCTTGGAGCCTCCTTGCACTCAAATCAACACAAAAAACGTGGCCGGAGTCAGGGTACTTTTCCTGCAAACTTGAATCACCTCCATTCGCTCCACAGTGTGCCGTAGTCACAAATAATTGATTATTATTTGGACCTGCATAATCATGTAGTCAAACGGGTGAACGTAGCACATTAAGTCATTCTTACCACCAAAGCAACACGCAGTGATACTATAGGCTGTGGGGAATCTGATCACAAGGTCGATGGCCCCCTCCTTAGAAAACCGGACAGCTTGTGACCCGCCCCACCTGCAGGAAGTCAGCCGATGATAGCCAACGGAACAGAATTTTACCGGCAACTCCACAGATATCCTTCTATATCAATACAAAGTCCATCACAGAAGGTGTCATCTGGTAAGCCGAGGGCTATGGCATCAACAAAGACTCGGCGATTGGCAAGTTTCCCATCATCATAATCATAGGCATAGATGACATTTCTGTACGAGTCTGTCAAGTAACTGTGATTGCGGAAAACTCAACACCACTACCTGGAAGAGTTACAGGATAACTCACAAGGTCTTTTCATCCGGACTCCACCCAAGGCCATTAGAATCCTAAAAAGAGATGCCTCAGCATACTACAGAGCAGGAGACTTACAATTATGTACCGTAAAGGGTCCAGGGTCAACAACTACACATGTCTTGTCTGTTGGGTCATATCTGTACAATCGACCTGGAATATTGTGAACTGGCGAGTAAAGTGTGCCGGCGAAGAAACGGCTTTTGCTATCACAAGCACCATCATTGAATCGCGTGTGAGGAGCTTCTTGAGCGGAGAGTGGTTTGCTAATATATTCTAATTTCGAATCACCAGGCAAAGACACATATCCCTGGGCAGCAACACCTGCAAGCTTTTGTAACTTCAGTCAAATACTGTCTTGGGGTGATAGATGACCTCCTACTCGAGATGATTGTTCACAAAGGGACAGACAAGTCACCGGTTCCTCAAATTGCTCAAATTTGACCTCTAAAGAACCAATGTCTACGTGGTAAACCTGGCATCATCTTCAGACAAAAAACAAAAGGCGACGACAATCAGTAACAATACCCTTTTTGCACCGATGTCAACGAAATGAAGGATAGATGTAGTCGGATCATAAATAGGGCCTAGATGAATTGGAATCTGTTATCAACAACAATACCAAGAGTACGAACCTTCTCCAAGATTGCAACCGACTTTGAGCCAAGGTTTCTCTACAACGATTTCTTCTGGCATGGTCATGATAGAGATAGGTTAACAGTAGGTGATAGGAAGTCGTCTTGCTGGGTGCGGGCGCCTCGAATAACCACACAGGTGCATGATCCTTTATAAATACGTGTCAAGGGGTACACGAAGTCCATGAGACATGCAGGGACGCGAAAATGGAGATGGATAATTTTGAACAGAGGGAGAAGTAGATAGGATTGGACAAGTAATCTATTACAGCGGGTCGTTCCGAAACTACTCCACTCAATTCCTCACTGGGCTGTGAGTCCAAGATTAGCAAGACAAATAATACTCGAAGCACAGACCAACCTTCCGGAGTCTTCACAACGTAGTCAATTGCTAAGAGGGCTAAACATCGGTGTGAGTGGCCAAATAGAAGACTCACCCTGCTGCACTGTCTGAATTTCGTCTGCTTCCACATCAGGAATTTCAATTGAAAATTCCTGCCCGACAACTCCCTAAATTGCGCTCGGTATTTAGGCTGATGGATCATACCTCCTCAATTGCCATTACAACCTCAACGGAATCCAGACTATCAAGACCAAGGTCGTTCGCAAAAGATGCAGAAGTATTAAGCTATGGAGGTGAGGGACAGGACACTCTGGAACATAGGATGTGACGCACTTTGGACTTGTCCACCTTTTCAAAACCTTTCAATACCTCCAAAACGCGCGTCTGAATCTCGGACGGCTGGAGACCAGGGGCGGCAGAATATCGAGCTTGTGGAACATAGCGCAGAGGAAGTCTAGCGGTAGCAAAGGGAGAACGAGAAAGGGACCGTGTTGCGAGGCGGAAAAAGGACATATTAGTTGGGATGAACACGCAACAGAATCGCGTAAAACAGTATCCGAATTGTGAAAATAATTACTTCTATTAATTTATCGTTTTATTTTCACTTATCATTGAATCTCCTCTCAAAGTTTTGATAATCCACACTACGCCTCACCAAATGTCTACTAGTCACCTTATGGGAAAACAAGTTTTCAAGCTTCAAAGCAGTCATATACATGGCACCCTGAAGTGACAAGAGGTGGTTTGTGCATGTTAATTTGTGCAGAGGAAGTCAGAGTATGAGTTGTGGTGTCCTTGTTTGAGTTCAAGGAGCACCTGCAATTCATATTTCCTAAACATTTAATCTTATCCTTCAGATCTTGTGGACCAAAATTTCCTTAAATTAAAAAAAAAAAAAAAAAAGAGGGCGCGAAAACTCAATACAAACGCGCAACGAGTCTCATCTCAACTACCTCTATTCATCTCTACCTGGCATCATGGAATGAAACATTTGATCTGCATTGAATAGCAAGGGGAGAATTGTAGCGCTCGATATTCCAACGTCAAACCTCCGATGCAGAAGGAACCTTAGGACAAGGATTGTCCTTGTCCTCGAATCTCTTCTTCGCTATTGCTAATGTCAAGCTCGATAATGTCTAAGACATCTTTTGGTAAGCGATTGATTTTTGCCCCATTCGAAATTCATGTCCAGCATCTCGGCAAAGAATTATGACGTAATGCCCTCACAGTCCCTCGTTACCACTTCCTTTCGAACCACTTTCACCATACAATGAA
>Ga0153993_100120_pt1 | contig 27024 bp, 24 predicted proteins | sample TSNC077MetaG_FD_104706 | JGI IMG/M metagenome (GOLD analysis project Ga0153993, IMG submission 104706) | Attine ant fungus gardens microbial communities from North Carolina, USA - TSNC077 MetaG | ecosystem: Host-associated > Fungi > Mycelium > Unclassified | place: USA: North Carolina, Lumber...
AACGGCGACCCCTTCGGTGTCCGGTCCACTCGCACCTGCAAATCCGTACCTCGGTCCCGTCGGCACCTCCACCATGCACGGTGACGCCGGCTCGTCCGACGTCACTCCGCTGCCTGGTCCCGGGACCGGCCCCCACGAGGTCACTGCCTTCCCGATGATGGCCGCCTGCCCGACGGTCCTCCAGGGTTCCGACGGCATGGTCGTCTCGCTCTGCACGACGATGATCGGCCAGATCCCCACCATCCATTTGATCGATCCGAAGGCCGACGCCACGCCGTTGGGTAGATCCGTGGCACAACTGCCGCTCGCGAAGGGCAGTCTGCTCGGCGGCGTCTACGCCTACCTCGACAACGAGAACCGTCTCGTCGCCGTCGACGGAAACCGTCAACTGGTTCGCATTTCCCATGCGCAGAATCCGGACGGCAGTTGGCGGCTGGAACTCGCGGATGTCATCGATCTCAGTGGTGCGGTCGCCTCCGACGACAACGTCACCGGCCTCGCTCCGGACTGGGAAGGCAATGTCTGGTTCGCCACCGGGCACGGCACCGTCGGGTATGTCGGCACGGATCGGATCGCGCACAGCATTGCGCTCCCCGAAGGTGAGCAGGTGCAGAACAGCATCTCCACCTCCCCGACGGGCACTGCCGTCGCAACTACCCACGCGCTCTACCAACTGAAGCGAACTGGCGACGAGGTCGTCATCGACTGGCGTCAGCCGTACGACCGCGGGCCTGCCCGCAATCCGGGTCAGCTCAGCTGGGGAACCGGATCGACGCCGACGTACTTCGGTCCTTCGACGGGCAGCGATTTCTTGACCATCGTCGACAACGCTCATCCGACGGTGAGCTTGCACGTCTATCGCGCTGACACGGGCGCCGAGGTGTGCACGCAGCCGGTGTTGTCCGCGGCCAGCCAGGACGGCTCGCCGAGCGGCAGCGAGAACTCCCCCGTCGGCATCGGTCATTCGGTCTACGTCGCCGGGACTTACGGATACCCGTACCCCACGACTCCTGAAGGTGCCGGTCCAGCAGTCCCCGCCACGGCACCCTTCAACGGCGGAATGACCCGCGTCGACATCGATCCGGTCGGCTGCCATGTCGTGTGGGACAACACCATTCGTAGCTCTGCGGTACCGCACCTGTCGACGGCTGACGGCTCGATCTACACCGTGACACGGGACGGCGCTGCGAACACCTCTCCGCTGGACGGTTACTCGTTCGCGGTGATCGACTCGAAGGACGGGTCACAGATCGGTTCGACTCCCCTGCCGTCGACCATCCTCAACGACACCCTGCAGATGTCGGCACTCATCACCGAGTCCGGCGAGTACTTCCAGGGAACGATCTCGGGAATCGTGCGGGTTCGCGCGAACTGATGCGAGCTGGGCCCCACGGCGCTGCGCAGTTCTGGTCCCGACGACATGGGGCAGGCGCGGAGCGAGCTGCCCCCAACGACACTGTGTAGTTGACGGGGAACTACGATCGTTGGCGTGGTGAATCGTGTGTATGCCGGATAACCGCATGTAGTTGTACGTTCCACTGCACAATAGCAGTCGGTTTCAGACGACTGCACTACGACATCACGCCCCTGAGCCTTTAGAACTCGCACCCATATCATTCCCTATGGTGCATGCGCTGCACGCACTGCATGCAACGGTATGAACCCTATCCCTGGGATGGCACAATATGTGAATGCAAATCGCTTCGCTCATCATCTCTGGACTAGCCATAGCAGTTGCCGTCGGCAACTTGATCTGGACGCAATCGAGGATGGACAAGAGGGAAGGTGTGAAGTGGCGGCGCGACACTCTGACGAAAGCGACCAGCGAATTCATTGCAGCATCAGAAGCTCGAAATCACTTACTTATACTCAATAGCGAACAATGGTCACCAGAACTTGGCAACCAACAGCTTGCTTTGATAGCCCAGATGAAACAGTGCCGAATGCAATACTGGATTATCGGGGCAGAGGAAATCTACATCCAGGCAGGAATCATCCTTGAACTGCACATTCATCCAATCGAGAATGCGCAGTTGCACTCCAATAGTTCCGAAGCACACAAGGCGGTACTTAACCCAGATATCCTCAACAAGGAAAATACCGAATTGATCACTCAGACCCGCCAATACATAAATTCAAAAGAAATCAGAGAGGCGGTATCCAAAATGAGCAAAGACACCCCTAAGGTTGACAGAAGCAAATGCTGAGCAGTTCCAGCTAATATCCAAAGATCTTGCTCTCATTGCGCTAATAATCGCATCGAATCACGACCTAAATGGAACCTCTGAATTTATTACCTCTACACCAGTTACACCCAACTGCGCCAAAAGTTGCTTAACGCTCTCTTTTCGGATACTGGCATGCCGCCCAGGACCAACCACGATAGACTTAATTGCGTTCGGCGGGAGTTTCAATACAATGTACGGCACTACACCCAGCGTTGCATTTGAACGAAATTCTGGAATCGGCTTTCGAAGGAACTCCGCTACCACTACGCGCCATTCCCGCTCATCTTTGAATGATTTGTCCTTAATAAGGCACAATCTCTCAACTCCGACAGTAGCGGTAAAGATTTGAGGCCACTGCTTAGGGAGTCCAGTTTTTGACCGATCCTCGACAATGCTTTCCACAAGCGAAGCACACGCGGATCTGGCTTTCTTGTTTCCATACTCCACGGGGAAGGCACCGAAGGTCTTCGCCCATCCAACAATCGATTTCGAGTTAAAACGGTCAATACCGAAAGGATCAACAATTGAAGACATCGTCGGCTCAAGATCATCCCTCATTGAAGCATGGATAATTTTCAGCGGATCGACGGCAGACTCAACATCATAACGAAGGTCAGCCAGCAATTTTTTGTCAAAACCGATTGCAAATCCACTCCCCGAGCTACCATAACCTCGCCATTGACTGAGGCTATCCGACTTCTCCGAGAAGCAAGTGACATACACACGACGAGAATCCCCGTCATACAGAGATTTCTCAATATCATCGATCTGCACAGACGCAGCGCGAACTGCCCAGCTTTCCGCATCATTAGTGGGAGTATACGAATTTAATACCTGTTTGAACTTCTTAATCCCATACCGTATCTCGCGAGTATCGTTCAAATAGATCGCGTCGGTAGCCCAGAGAGTCTGCGTGCGCAGTATACTCATTAGGCTATTAGTATCTGTGTAGTGATACAGCGTGTCAGGCTGCGAGTTCGTCATACGGAGAGTTTATCAGTAATCAGACTCACAGGAGTCGGACCAGCGGTACTGCGCTTAGTGCTTACATACCAACAAGGTTGACCATGCTATAAATAGCGAAGTTGGTCGTTTCAACGAGCAATCTCAGACAACGTGGCAGAGAACTCCAAGTACAGCTCATAGCAGACGATGTTGCCTAGTTGGTCGATCTGCGTGTTCACATTGCTGATGTTGAACACGTAGGGATCATCACAGGGCTGGAAGTACGGTGCGCTGCGTCGTGACCTGAGGTTACCGGCTTGCCGAGACAGATCGAACTTGGTTGCAGTCTCGACTTTGACGAACTTCTCGTTCTCGTACTCTTTGCCGAATATTTCCAAAGTTTCTTTCGGCCTGAGAGCAACTACATTGCAACGCACTGTTTCAGGGTCCAGATAGTTCCACTCGCGTATGGTTTCGTTGGTACTGGGATCAATATGAACAGATTGCGTGTAGATATCAATCAAACTTGGATAGCTTTTCGGAATCAGTTGCATTACCACAACCACCATTCGGGAATTTTTGGTGCATTGAAGTTGAACCCTTTTAGATTGATTTTTCTCATGTTGTACCAACTGAGTCGTTTGACTGCTTCAACAACCAATGGAGATACTGCAAAGACTTTGTCCCCAAAGGTCACCGTCGAGTTGTCTTGTCTGACTTGCTGCACATTGGCTTGCTGAAATACCTCAGCGTTATCGAGGTACGCCGCTTGCCAACAAACTGCGTACTTCATCCACTGCTTGTCAATTTCCTTGGAAACGAGAGATTCGGGTCTACCGGCGCATAGTTCGACTATCGCCTGAGCATGTCTAATCTGACCTGAGTTAACGGTAATTCCGGTCAACTCGAATACGTCACTTGTTGTTGCTAAAATTCTTCGTCATTCCTTTCATCCGTACGCCTCGAAAACATCGAGAAATATCGGGTCTGTGTAGTCGAACTCACCTGCGCGTTTTGTGAGTTTAATTTGAATCGAATACTCCCCTGCGCACGTAAACGGTGATTCGCTGCCGAATGTGTAATCCACGCCATTTGCAGGGTTTGAGACGATCGTTGCAGAACCTTGGGAGTACACAGTTCCATCAGGTCTGCGGATCAGCACCTTTGCTTGCTGATACACACCTAGAATTCTTTTCGAAAGCTTTCGTTCATCGACTGTTTTGAACAGTACCGATTCGGCTGGTCGCTGACCAACGTAAAAGTTCTTCACTTTGTGTCCACAATCGTCGCATGAAATACAAAAGAACTCAGCACCACTTCATGCGCAGCATTATCTAACTGAACTGGCAGTTCACCGATTGTCGGTAGTACAACAGTGAACTTGAAATTATCACTCACCTGAGCACAGGGTGCGCCACTATCGACGCACCCTGCAACCTAGTTAAGGTGTTGTTACTTCGAGGATTCCGAAGGCTTTTGCTCTACCGACAGCAAAGGCTCTACGTGCTCGCATCTTCAAGTGTGGTTCATCAGTATTCCAACCGGCCTCAACACTCAGCTTTGATTCAATCGGCGCACGCTGGCCAACGATCAAATGTTGACGATTACCCACTACCAATAGTGGATTACCGGATGGGTTCTGCTGGTTCGTTGCACTTGTCTTCGCTCCATCAGAGAACTGCAATGCGTAGCCGAATAGCGTTGCTGGCTGCGTTGCAGATACCTGCTCGATGAACAAAGGTCTGCCGTTGCCGTCTACTAGACCGCGCAAAGATTCCTTCAAACTCGTATGAGCAATGACGATCATATCGCTATCCGCAAAGTATCCGCCTTGCTCGACCTTGCCGAATGTCTGTGAAACTTTGTCGTATGTAACGGGTCCGCCAGTAGCGATCTTGTGAGCCGCTGCTCCCGTACTAACTTCCTTGTAGACCGAAGTAAATGGTACGGTTGTACCGTTTCCTACTCCTGTTGTGCCAAGACAAGCGTTATCGAATGTCTTTGCATAGCTCAGTGCCCAAGACTTCTGCAATGCAGAGATAACGTCCACATTGGCATCAGCCAAATCTTCTTCGGCAATGACGTTCTGCCCACCGAACTTGACAGTATCAAGCAACACCGTGTCCAGATTTGCTGGATCTTCGGGATATCCCTGAGACTTTCCGATAACTGATACTGCGGATTCCCCGATACGTGGAACCTTGTACGTATCGGTATTCATATTTACCTTGCGTCCGTATGCTTCAACGGCGCTATTTTGTTCTGATGCTGCGATTACCTCTGAGCCGAACTCTTCAGGAATCCATGCATTTGCATTAATTGCTACTATTTTAATCAATCCTTTTCTTTTAGTTTTCTATCTAGAACCTCCAATCATCTCGACTGTTGACTCGGGTGGATTATCTCAATCCGTTTATCCTATTATATAATATTTATCTATTTCGCGCTCTTGAGTAACTTCTCGGCGCTTGATTTGAACGATTTAGATGCCACCCTGTCCGACGCATCCACGTTTGGGATTTTCGTCTGTACCGCAAACAGCTCAGGAAACTCTTCTCTAAGCTTGTCGAACTGCTCGACTGCACCTGTTAACTCTCCGTTTTCGTCAATCGACAACTCCGCGTGGTCGATCAGCTTCGCAACCTTTGGGTTGGTGATTCCAGTGCGTTCGAGCAGTTGGTTCAACTGCGAGTTCACATATTGAGACTTCACGCGTTCGGCTATTTCAGTCAGTTCGGCAACCTGTCCCTGCAAATCCTTCACCATATGGCGATTACTTGCAGATTCGTTGTTCGCATTTTTCAACGCTGCACGAACCTGTTCAATTTCTGCGTCCAACTGCGCTTCTTCCTGTTCGATATTTTGTTCTGTCATGCTGCTGTTTCTCCTTCATTTTCTGTATTTTGTTCTAACTGGCTGGTCTGCGGATTGAGTACCGGCAAGTCCCAGCTTTCTACGATCTGAGTGTCGTAACCCTGTTCGATCAACATCTGCTTAACCGGAAGGCCGGCCTGCACCTTCTTGTAGGCCACTTCCCATCGTTCTTTATCGTCAATCGACTCTGGCTGTGCCCAGTGCAACTGCACGTCTGATGTGATTCCGTACAGCTTCAAGATGAACACGAACATTGAGCGAATGGCAGTACCGAACGACAGTTGTCGGTCTCGTACCTTCTTGATCAGAGCTGCTTCGCTGGCACGTAGAGCTTCACCAGAGACGTTCGTCTGGGTGTTCTCGAAGTAGTGCAGCGGAGTGCTCGTCACGCTTGCCATAGTTCTGATGTATTCCTTGTACGGAGCCAGATAGGTATCCGGCTTCGCTGCATCGAACTGTCCAACCTGCTTGGTGTTCGTCAGCATCCACAGATCACCAGGATTACCCGATAGGTCTGCGGAATCGTCGTCATCGTCGAAGTCGTTCGCCACGTTCGCGTGGTTCTCAGAGAGCACGTAGCGCGTTGGGAAGCCGTAGTGCTCCACTGATGCCATTTGCGTGATCACCAGCTTGTTGATGATGTCCTGCGGACCGTATGCGGCCTTGTGCTCGGGAGTGCCGAACGGTCGATCAGTTGCAACGTGGAAGATCGGGATCTGCCCGTAGGGGTTCTGTGTGTACCCGGCTTCGTCTGTATCTGCATCGACGTAGGGAACGAAGTCCGCTGCTTGCACTGTCATCGACAGACGCTGCGCTGCACTGATGAACTTGTAGACCGCATCCGCGTAGTACAGGTTGACTCTGTGTCGGGTCTCCCCCCGCTACCGGCACAACCCAGACCTTCGCTGCTACTGCTGCAACACGTGGGTTCTCTGGATCGTAAAGAACGACAGTACTTTTCGGACTGTTGTAGTACGCCTGCACCGACCCTGAACTGTCAGGCCACACGAACATGTAGGCATCACCGAACATCAGAGCGTTCTTGAACGTGCGCTTCAGCTCTAGTTCCAGCTCTGCATCCTCGAACACTGCATCGAGCACGTCTGCACCCTCAGCAGATACAGCCTTCACTGCGTCAATCTCGAGGCGTGCTGCAACGGCATCAACAGGCATTGCCGCAAAGTTGATGCGGAAGTCCGAACCGATCTTGCTTAGCGCTCTGCGGACCGAAGGTGAAGCGAATACCTCGTCAACTTCACCCTTGTAGTACTTTTCAGCCTTTTCATACTCTTGCTGTCGGTCGAGAATAGTCTGGACGGCTAAAGCCAGATCATTCTCGCGGTTGTAATCAACCAATTGGTCTTCTAAATTCATATTTGTGTTATAAATCTCCTTTTCTTAGTATTGATAATAACATTTTTACAAGTAACTTCGCTTGCGTGCAGTTGATTTCTGACTATTGCCTAGAAAATAGTGGACACCCGAAGAAAGTGCATCAACAATATCGTCATGCGGAACCTTAGGAAAAGCAAACATCTGCTCTTCCAGATCAGCGAAGTTCTTCGTATGGAAGACTAGATTCTTTTTGTAATAGTCCAACGCTCGAGCTGCACGAAGTTCTTTCTTCTCCGTCTGATGTACCGACTTGAACTTTGCCGGTATTCCATCGAAAACAGATCGCCAAAGGTCACCACCCTGGTTCACTTCGCAATAAACTAGCTTTGCGTCAAACTTTTCAATCAAATCGGTTATCTTCTGCTTTAGCTCGGTAGAAACGATACGCAGTTGCTCGGCATGACGTACGTAGCATTTTCCATCATTACCGAACGAAACAACTACGATTCCTGTGTAGTCGTTCGATGCTTTTGTCTTCACAGCTGGATCAACACTGATCATTGTGTATCGGTAACTGTCCAGTCTTGCAATAGGGATATCGGACTCAGACCAATATGCAGCATCGAGACTTGTCGGCTTGTTTAGGTAGTTCATGTAGAAATTTCTGGTGTGCCTGATGCTGTTCAGATAGTCCAGAGACCAGAACTCAGGCCACAATGAACGCTCTGTACCGTCGGCATCAACCATGATCGCAGGGAAGTAGTGAACATTGATCTGCTCGTCAATTACCCAGCGTAATGCCTGGTCAAGCGATTCGTAGAAGTCTGTCGGCTCGACAGCATGCTGCTGATCGAACTCTTGCGCTGCTGGCTGAGAAATACCACTCAGTTTTTCCAGTTCGTGTGCGTACCTATATTCCGGAGATAGTGAATTATCAAAGTTTGATACACAGCTTAATGGTGTCGATGTAGCGACATTTTCGAAACTCGATTTAACATCGCTTTTCTGCACCGACTGCGATCCAGACTGCTGCTCGACTGTCAAGCTAAGGTCTGATTCGCTCTGCTGTCCTATCTTCACAGAGTTGCTAACAAATTCGATTTCCCTATCAATAGACCTCGAATCCGGTCCAATCGAGCACTGACTAGCGTCACTGCGTGCATCATTGAACGATTCTGCTGAAATGACTCTAGGATCGACGCTAATGGAGTTTATAGGAGAATGAAGCTCCCCTACCGCCGAGATACCCTCGACTCCCCTATCGTCACTACAGCTCGAGTTTTCATCGCAATCACCACTTAGGGTAACCTTATCTAGACTTACATAATCGTTATTATCGGCACTATCTGTAGCAGTCTTTGTTTGCGTGTTACGTTCTGCCGTCAACTGCCATTCTAATCGTGCTTCACCTACTTTGCGAAGCTGGTCGATGATGCTGTTGGACATAGTTGTCGTACCGACAATTGCAATTCGAGCTTTGATGCTCAGCGGAAAAAAACTATTCAATATTGTTCCGAGTCGCTTCACAGCTTCACTTGCCGAGTAGTTCGCTTCGGGTGGTTCGATGTCATCAAGCAGAATCAGATCAGGTCTACGGTTGCCGATCTTCATACCGAGAGACTTAGCGTCGATTCCTTTCGCGACGAAGGCAAAACCATTCGCCTGCTGAATCTGCTCGTTCGACTGTGCAATGTGACGTTTGACTGACTCCCCCATCATCGGCTTGCACAGCTCTGGGTAGTCCTTGCGAAGCAGATCGTTGGTATCCAGCTCGCGTTTGAACGTCTGCAAGTGCTGCGTTGCCTGAGCTGCCGAGTCACTGAACGCTGCAATGAACTTCAAGTGCCCGTGCGCTGCTGCCCAGAGTGTGAGGATCAGGAACAACCACGTTGTCTTGCCCGCACTGCGTGGTGCGATGAAGCAGTCTTTGCTTGCCGATTCTGTCGTCCAGGACTTGCCGTACTCCGCTAGAGCTACATGGAACTCAGACAGTGACGGTTGCTCATCCTCGAACTTCAAGTGTTCCAGCAGGTAGATGACAGCGAACAACATCGGATCGTCTTTGGTGATCAGCCTTCTACCCGCCGAAGTTGCCAACAGACCACGCGGAACTGATCGCAGTACCTCAGCGAGTTCCATCGGCATCCGCTCTGTACTGATCGAACAGTCTCAGCGCGTCCGCGTCTGTCGTGTCCTCGACTGCTGTTCGACTCGTTGCCTTACCTCTGAGCATCTGAATGCTGTCGGTTGCCTTTTTGATCGCTGCTGACAGCTTGTCCATCTCAGCAGGTGTCAGGGTTGGTGACTCCATTAATTCACGACTACGGGCAATGATTTCCTGCTGAACGATGCGTAGTTCAGTCTCCTCGTAGAACGAGTTGTACTGTGCAGCTTTGGATTTCAGCTCATCGAGCACAATCTCCACACCGAACTCACTGCACCAGTCTCGCAATGACGCCCAGGACTTCGGGTACCCACATTCACGCATCGTTGCAGGGATGCCAATGTCACCAGCCATCTCAGCTGCTTTCTTTCTTTCCTCATAAGTATATTTAGCCAACCAATTTCATTCCTTTCTGTGGTTGTGTATAAAAAAATCAATTCAATTAAGCGTAGGCGGCCGAAGCCAATACCTACTACACTTCATTTATTGTTCTACAGATTCGACATATTCTTCTATTGTTGAATATGTAACTGTTCGAATGGTTCAGTTCATGCTTGCTTGTGCAGAATATTTTCTTTGATTCTGCTTTGTCTTGCATGTTCTGCTTTTGTGTTCCTTGCAGTAGATGCTTTGGGTTTATACAACTAGGGTTGTTGCATGTATGTCGTATGACCATACCCGGCAGAATTGCGCCTTTATGCAACTCGAAGTTGTATCTGTGCGCTCTGACTGTTTTTCCTGCATGCTTGATTATGCCGTAGCCGTGACGATCTTTGGCACCTGCATATATCCAACACTTATTTTCGTTTACTGTGTATTCGAGTTCTTTGTTCATACTAGTTCCTGAGTCGCTACAATTTAGTGACTCATTTATATTCTAGCATATTTTGCTTTATATTTCTTTTAGTAGAATGGGGTAGATAACCATCTTTACCGGGCGCAACTGCATACAAAAATACCCCAGCCGTCCTACTAGGAACTGGGGTATTTTCAAAAGCAGCTATTCGAATAATGAATGTCTATATTATATCATCTTTATGATATAATTGCAGTAGGGATAATGCTCCTCCTTGTATTATCCTTAATGTAGTAGCTGTCAATCTGATTATCCATATAAAGAAACTCCCCGACAACTGAATGTTGCCGGGGAGTTTCTTTTGGGTAGGTATTCGTGCATCCCTATTATAGCATTGATACTAGGGTTCTTTCTTGCATGAAGAGCGATCACACAGCTTATGGCAATGTTAATATCCACCTTTGTGTTCAGGGCAGAATGTTGTAGCTGCTGCACTTACAATGGCGATAGCTTCCTTCTGCGTAATGCTACCGCCCGAGGCGTACTGCTGAGCAAGTCCTAGTTTTGCGGCAGACTTACTCAGTCCTTGGTCTGTCGCAATTGTGAGCGATTCGCAAGCCGTCTTACCCAGCTCGATCAGAGTAGAGCGATCATAGTTGATACCGGCTCTGGACAGACTGACAATGTAGGCAGACTCTGCGGACTGCGATGCAATCTCAGCTTGATTGAACGTAGGCTCGACCGGCACCACCGTAGTAGTTTCAGTGGATTCCTCTAACACCGAGCTAGACGAATTGGACGATTCAACCTTGTCACCCACGACCCCAGTTTGATGGAGAATTATCAGGGCGAACATTCCAACAGGTACTCCAAGCAGAGCGACAGAAATCCCTTTTTCAACCCGACTTCTTTCACTCCAGGTCTTCTGATTCCACTTTTTACTTGTTGAGTTCACCCTGCATCCTCCCATCACAGACAAACCGGTCGTTATGTCTGAATCATCCTATAATCGACAAACGCATCAATCGCGTTACAGACTGTTCCGAAATCTAGGATAGGTAGCTCCGCTAAACAGTATTTAGATGATTTGATTCATTGAAGAAATATAGATCCATATCTTTAGTGTTAACCTTCTAAAGTTGCGATATATCGTCATATCTGACATAATGGAAGGCGAAGGATTCGACTCGTCTGGTAACGATAGGAGCACTCTAACCCACATATTTTCTATTGGTGTAGAAATAGCGGAAAGACCGTACTTGGATTACCAGCCGAGTACGGTCTTTCTATTACACCAATAGGAGAAATAATGAACAAGATTCAATACTTGAATGCAATATTCAACCGACTAAAGAAGTCGGATATAGATCTATACAATGATCACTGTGATGTCCTAATTGAAATTAGAGATTCACTTACAGAATTGATAATTGAAATGAATTACGACGTTCCTCAGGCGATTGAGGATGCGTTGCATGCATACCTTGATGAAAACTTCTACCGATACTGGATTGACGATGCAATGAACCACGTCAACAACAGATTGATCAATGAAGCTGCCTATTCCACAAACCTGATTCCTGAATGGAGTCTTAGCTGTAATTCTGATGGATGGGATTCTGAATACCAGGATGAAGCTGGGTATCTGACTGACGATGACCGTGCTTGCCTCCCAGAGTTTGACGACTTCCATCATTACGAGTTCGAGGAAACAGCTAGTCCGATTGACCACGACGATTCGAAATGGGGATGGGGAGGCGAAGGTTCATACAACGCAACCAGGGTCACTAATAAACTTCGCGAATACGTAAATGACATCATGGTTGCATACTGGTTTTCATACACAGTCGATGAACCTCGTGACAGTAAGCGCGATAAGAATTTTGCAAACTTCATCAGTGCTGCATGTGACAAGCATCTAGAAGACCTGCCTCAGTCCGAATCCGAGGAAACAGAATGGTTGAACAGATTTCTTGCATTGGTTAATCCTCATATCCCATTTGCAGATCATGGTGCATGCACAGAGTCTTCCTATCAAACAGAGAACAATAGATTCATCAGATTCAGAGATGAAGCAGGAGAAAATATAGATATTTCCCCCTCATCTACTATATATAAAGAGAAAAGAGTCGATAATGGCACACTTTTTGAGGATATTGACGAAGAAATTTCTTCTGCATGCACAATTGTTGGAGTTCGCAGAGAAACCGACTACGACGCAACGATGAATCTTTTTCGAAAACGCCTGCTTAGTCGCAGACTGCCATACTCGGTCATCGGCGATCATATGAGTTGGGCAAACGAAGTGTACGCGGAATTCCTGATAGAACACCCAGGCAAGAAACCAAGATGGTATGCAAATCGACTTGAGTGGAGACTGAATGATCTTCATAAGCACCAGCAAACCAAGAAATTTAGGAATGCACATGATAGAGAAGTAGAGCTAATCTTGAAAGGAGACGAACGCGCGTTTCCGACCGAAACGACTTCCGTTGAATACCTGACAACCATCGAAGACTATTTTCTAAGCCTCAAAAATACTCAGGTCAAGACATTCAACGACTTGATGAAATGGGTACAGTCATCGGAAGATTCGGAGAAGATGCCGAAAGCTCTTCGACAACGAGTCAATAGGCTACCAAAATATGATGCTAATTCCTATATAGCCGTCGAACGCGTTGACAGATACAACGTACCTGAGTCGGCTGGAATCTGGGAGTCACGTAGCTACGAAACAGAGTCTGAGCTCTTACGAAAGTACCCAGAGTATGTTTTTCCAATAACTGTAACCAAAGTCCCAGACACTGCAAGAAAATTCATCTTATCGGTGAACCACCTTTCACAGTTATCTATGAAGGGTGGATGATACCTATTCCCGCCCCCCCTAGTGAGACCTACAGCGACTCAGAATGTCAATCACAGACAAACCACTTCCCAGGATAATTCTAATCGCTTAAAAGTCTCGCTATGAGGATTTGCTATTATCGCTGCCATTGACAGATAATAGTTACACGCGACTCGATTCGCGCTAAGGTTGCTTGCAACCATTTTAGAATGAAAGTAATATAGTGACACAAACAAGATCAGATGAATTAGATGGACTTTTCGAAGACTTAGAAGACGTAGTGAAGCAGATCAAAGATGCAGGATGCGAACGCTACCGGGCATTTCTAGGTCTGCGTCACGTATACGCAAAGGTATATCGAGTCAAGTACGCAAGCACGGAATCACTGGACGAAACGACCAAGTTCCCTGCGTACGAGCCAGTTCGCAAAAAGTAACTCGTTTCTAAGCGATTGAAAACGAACAGGGTAGTTGGAACACCCAGCTCCCCTGTTCGTGTCCGTACGGTCTCACAGCGATGCGGGAATCACTACACAGAAGCAGTATTGTCTTCGTCTTGCATCAGGAATGAAGTTCCGTCTGCAATCGCCAGAAGACTGCCAGCAAGTAAATACGTTTGGAAGATGCAGGTATGCGCCTCATCCAGTGTCGCCTTGGCGTGAACGCCTTTGCTGGCCAACCCATCGAGGGCATCCAATCTTGAACCAAGATCGGTGACCGTCGATTGGAGCACTTCACCATCCTTGTGATTTCCGACCTTTTCGACTACGAATTGAATTAGACGATTCTTATACATGTCATCTGTCATGCTGCGTTTGACACTGTCCAAACCTGCAATCTTTTCCTTGGTCGCCGGGTACAGGGCATCAGCAAGGGACTTGATCATTCGCCTGCATGATGTCAGAGCATGAGAAATATCTTCCGATCCTCCGCCTGCAATACGCTCTTGAGCAGCCACAAAATTCTCAACCGCCTCTGGCGCATACTTATTCAGTGCGGCATTTATTCGTACTTGAACCCCATCAAAGAAAGAAGACTCAGTTTTACCCGCATCTAGCTCACTTTCCACCACAAGCAGGTACTCATAAACTGATTGCCTGATGCGCGAAAGTAGATCCTGTTCCCCTTTTATCAATGGCAAGATAGCCAACCTGTCCTTTTCTACATTTTCTGCATAGAAATAGGTGTCAATCTGCGTCAAATTCTCGGGGACAGATAAATTATCGTATGTGGTTTTAATCTGCCCTAGCGTCAACTCGATTTGTTCCACCGATTCGGCTTTTATGTTGCCACCCGCAATACTCCTGTTCACCAGGTACCGACGAGTCTGCCGAACATACTCTTCTTCACCCTTCTCAACTCCAAGTAGGGAATTGATCTTTTCACGCAGCTCGAGCCAATCGCGCTTCTTTATCTCGCTACCAGGCACGTACTGGTTCGTCTCAAGAGCCAACCATGCTTGTACCCCGTAGTCATGCCGCAGCACTGCGATTCGCTGAGCTTGCCTAACGAGTGCAGAAACAGGCGTTCCTGGGTTGTCGAAGTTGTCGAGGGCTTGTTCAGTCAGCGTGCGTACGCGAGAGGCATCAACCATTGAGTCACTATATAGAACTAGGGCAGATGAACAATCGTCCACCTGCCCTAGTCAACGACTACCCGAATGCTCGTTTGACCTGGTTTTCTACGTCATCGGTCGTGGTTTGAACGTAGAAGGTCAACGAAGTCTGCACACTGTGGTGCCGAAGCTGTCTACGCAAAATCTCCGGTGAACAGCCATTGTTGACCAGCTCGGTTGCGAACTTGTGCCGTAGTGCATGCGGAGTGACTTCGATGTCTGCGTTGCGTCCTACTCGTTGCAGACCGAGGTACACAGTGTTTCTAGTGACCTTCGGGTTCCACTGCGCATACTCCGCTGCAAACCACTCAGGAACCACGACCGGACCGGACGACTTCGCTGAACTAAGTGTTCCGTTCGGTAGCATTTGCCGATCTACGAGCAAGACATTTCCCGAAATACGTTGCTTCACAACAGATTCGCCCAAACGAAGTCCTGCGTAGAGCATTGAGAAGCCGTACATTTTGTATCGTGACGATTCGATCGCCTGGTGAATGGTCGTCAGCGGAGCAAGTGTGTAGATCCGTGGTTGACCTTTGGATACTTTGAGCTGCACACCGAGCATCGAACGCAATGCAATCGCGTGCTTGTTGCGTGTGGATTGGTTCAGCACGGTTTGCAGGCGGTTGTGCAGAAAGCCCACGGTTGCCTGTTCGATCGGTACCTCACACAGGTCGAGGCATCGCAGAGTGCTCAGATAGTGATAGACAGTCGATGCCTTCACCTGCTTGTTGGCAAGATTCTGCTGGGCAACGTCGAGAATCGTTGTAGTTGACACTTCCACTCCTCACATCGGAGCAGTCACCCGGCACGGCCCCAACGACACTGTGTAGTTGACGGGGAACTACCATCGTTGGCGTGGTGAATCGTGTGTATGCCGGATTTTTACGCTTGGTGGATCGACTACCTCTCCCCTCGCTGAAAACGCAGAAGATCATCGCGTTCATCGTGATCCTGACGCAGGGTGGCATCGCTGTCACCGGCGCGGTGGTGCGCGTGACGGACTCGGGACTCGGCTGCCCGACGTGGCCGCAGTGCTTCCCCGGTAGCTTCGTCCCGGTCGGCCACGGACAGGTCGCGGTGATTCATCAAGCCGTCGAATTCGGCAACCGCCTGCTCACGTTCCTGGTTGTGATTGTCGCGGCCGCAATCGTGCTCGCGGTGACTCGCGCTCGCCGCCGCAAAGAGGTGCTTGTCTACGCCTGGATGATGCCGCTCGGCACCGTCGTTCAGGCAGTCATCGGCGGTATCACCGTCCTCACAGGCCTGCTGTGGTGGACGGTGGCAATCCACCTGGTGGCGTCGATGCTGATGGTCTGGGTCGCCACGGTGATGTACGCGAAGATCGCCGAACCCGACGAGGCAACAACTCTGATCGTGATGCCGAAGCCGCTGCGTTGGCTGACCGCGCTGTCCGGAGTTGCGCTCGCCGGCGTGCTGGTCGCTGGCACCCTCGTAACGGGTGCAGGCCCGCACGCGGGTGACAAGGGACTGGACCGAACGGTGCCCCGCCTGGAAATCGAGATCGTGACGCTCGTTCATCTGCACTCGCAGTTGCTGGTCGGATACCTCGCACTGGTCGTGGGTCTGACCTTCGGCCTGTATGCGGTCGGGACATCCGCGGCGGTGAAGATCCGCTTGAAGGTCCTCCTGGGGCTTATCCTCGCGCAGTCACTCATCGGTGTCGTTCAGTACTTCACCGATGTGCCGGAGGTCCTGGTGATCATGCACGTCGCCGGTGCCGGTCTGTGCACCGCTGCGACCGCTGCAGTGTGGGCTGCGGGTAAGACCCGCCAGTTCACGCCGACCAGCTCGCCCGTACCAGCTGCCTGATACTTTTCAATACACGTGTGGGGCGTAGGAACACCGAAAGGTGTTCCTACGCCCCACACGTCGTTTCAGGATTCGTTGCGTGCTTTCGGGAACCGAGTCTGGTTGGCGACCCAACCGGCCATCTTCTTGAAGTGACCGTTTTGCGGGGTGACGATGCTCGTCAGCTCACGCTCCCACTCGGCAACGGTGACGGTGCCGAAGGAAGCGACGACTGCGTTGGCCGTGGCGAGGTCCTCGACGACCTGATCACCGAGGATGCCGTCGGCACCTACGAGGGTGATACGGACGCCGGCGAGGCCGACCGGCTGGATGACCGCGCTGGCGGTGCCGCCGTGCTCGGCGACGAACTTGGTGATGGCGTTCACCGTGGACTTCGGCAGTTCCGGCGCGGACGGGGTGGCGTCCGACTTCTCGGTATCGGTGCTCATGACTCGACAATACTGGTCGGTAGCCCGAAAGCGACACCAGGCATGGACTGAGCGTCGGCGGCCGCGGGTGTAGAACAGAAACCATGCGAGCCATCTACGTGACCGAGACCGGCGGACCAGAGGTTCTGACTCTGACCGAACAACCCGAACCGACACCCGGCCCAGGCGATCTACTCGTCAAGACCGAAGCGATCGGCATCAATTTCATCGACACGTACTTCCGAATGGGCCAGTACAAGCGTCCGCTCCCCTACATTCCCGGCGACGAGGGCAGCGGTGTCGTCGAAGCTGTCGGATCCGACGTCTCCGAATTCACTGTGGGCGACCGTGTCGCGTGGGCTGCGGCCACCGGCAGCTATGCCGAGAAGGTGGCTGTTCCCGCCGCAGTCGCCGTGAAAGTGCCCGACGGTGTCCCCGCCTCGGCCGCGGCGTCGGCGCTCCTGCAGGGGATGACAGCGCACTACCTCGCGAAGTCGACGTATCCGATCCAGAGCGGCGACACCGTGCTCGTGCACGCAGGTGCGGGTGGCGTCGGGTTGATCCTGACGCAGATGGCCGTCAGCCTCGGTGCGAAGGTCATCACCACTGTGTCATCGGATGCGAAGGAAGAACTCTCGCGTGGCGCCGGCGCCTCGGAGGTCTTGCGGTACGAAGAGGACATCGCAGCGCGTGTGCGGGAATTGACCGGCGGCGAAGGAGTAGCGGCAGCGTACGACGGTGTCGGCGCGACGACCTTCGATTCGAGCTTGGCTTCCGTGCGTATCCGCGGCACGGTCGCGTTGTTCGGTGCGGCCAGTGGACCGGTTCCGCCTGTCGATCCGCAGCGGCTCAATTCGTCGGGATCGCTGTTCTTGACGCGTCCGACGCTCGCGCACCACATTCGCACTCGTGAGGAACTGACCTGGCGTGCCGGCGATGTCTTCGACGCCATTGCGGCCGGGAAACTCGATATTCGCGTCGGCGCCGAGTATCCCCTCGCCGATGCGGCGACGGCCCATCGGGATCTGGAAGGTCGAGCAACGACGGGATCAATCGTTCTGATCCCCTAGCGAAGTGCTGTGCGCCTTTATTAACCGCCCGCGGTTGATAAAGGCGCACAGCAGAATCAGCTGAGCATGTCGCTGATCGTCTGGAGTCCGAGAACCGAGTCGACGGCGAGGCCGACGAAAACGATCGCAAGATAGTTGTTGGACTGCAGGAACAGGCGCAGCGGCTTGACCTGAGCACCGCCACGAACGCTGCGGTACAGCTGATGGGCCATGAGCAGGAACCACGCACCGGCGACGATGGTGATGGCGGCGTAGATGACGCCCGAAGCGGGCACGAGGACAAGCGTCGTGACGACCATTGCCCAGCTGTAGAACAGGATCTGCTTGGTGACGTGCTCTTCGGTGGCGATCACCGGAAGCATGGGAACACCGGCAGCTTTGTAATCCTCTTTGTAGCGCATGGCGAGCGCCCAGGTGTGCGGCGGCGTCCAGAAGAAGATGATCAGGAACAGCACGACGGGCTGCCAGCTCAGCGACCCGGTGACAGCGGCCCAGCCGACGAGGACGGGCATGCATCCGGCAGCGCCACCCCAGATGACGTTCTGCCAGGTACGACGCTTGAGCACCATCGTGTAGATGAGGACGTAGAACGCGATCGTGATCACGACGAGGATGCCGGCGAGGAGGTTGGCTCGCCACCACAGCCACAGGAACGACGCGAGTCCGAGCAGAAGCCCGAAGACGAGCGCGTTACGTGTCGGCACCGCCTCGCGGGCCAGCGGACGCTTCGCCGTGCGCTTCATGACCTTGTCGATGTCGGCGTCGACGACGCAGTTGAGCGAGTTCGCACTCGCCGCGCCCATCCAGCCACCGAAGAGGGTGCTGAGGATCAGAACGATGTCGACTGTTCCGCGATCGGCCAGCAGCATTGCCGGAATGGTTGCCACCAACAGCAATTCGATCACTCGCGGCTTCGTGAGCGCGATATAAGCCAGAACCTTGCCCGTTGCGCGACCCCACACCGTATCGGTATTGGTCGCCCGCGGGGCGGCACCTGGGCTGCCGAAGCCATGTCCGCTCGGCTGTTGCCCTGTCCGCACGTTCTCTCCTTGCACCACGCGTTACCGCACTAACTCTTCACGACACACTGCTGACACTGTTCTCTACTACGAACGATGGTAGACCGCAGCCATTGAGGAACCGAATCGACCCGGACAGCCAGGACCATTAGGCTGGGTTACGCAGTGGAGGGACACCCCACCCTCGCAATCCACGTACACCATGTCAGGAGACATCTGCCAGTGTCGATCACAGACGAGATCCACGTCCTCACGCAACCCGTCCACCCCTCGGACTGGACCGACCTGGACACCAAGGCTGTCGATACCGCCCGCGTGCTCGCCGCCGACGCGGTTCAGAAGGTCGGCAACGGCCATCCCGGAACTGCAATGAGCTTGGCGCCGTTGGCATACACCCTCTTCCAGCGCGTCATGCGCCACGATCCTTCGGATGCAGAATGGGTCGGCCGTGACCGCTTCGTTCTTTCCTGTGGTCATTCGTCCTTGACGCTGTACACCCAGCTCTACCTGTCGGGCTACGGTCTCGAGCTCGCTGACCTCGAAGCTCTCCGCACGTGGGGCGCTCTGACCCCCGGTCACCCCGAGGTCGGCCACACCGTCGGCGTCGAGATGACCACCGGTCCGCTGGGCCAGGGTCTCGCCTCCGCAGTCGGCATGGCGATGGCCGCGCGCCGTGAGCGCGGACTGTTCGATCCGGAGACCCCGGTCGGCTCCTCCCCCTTCGACCATCACATCTACGTGATCGCGTCCGACGGTGACATCGAAGAAGGCGTCACGTCCGAGGCCTCGTCCCTCGCCGGTGTCCAGGAACTGGGCAACCTCATCGTCTTCTACGACGACAACAAGATCTCCATCGAGCACGACACCACCATCGCTCTCGGCGAAGACGTCGGAAAGCGATACGAGGCGTACGGCTGGCACGTTCAGCACGTCGAAGGTGGCGAGAACGTCTCCGGCATCCTCGACGCGGTTGCCGCGGCCAAGGCCGTCGTCGATCGTCCGTCCATCATCTTGCTCCGCACCATCATCGGTTTCCCGGCTCCGAAGAAGATGAACACCGGCGACGTCCACGGCTCCGCTCTCGGTGCCGACGAGGTTGCCGCGGTCAAGGAAGCCCTCGGCTTCGATCCGGCCAAGTCCTTCGACGTCGATGCCGACGCGCTGGCTCACGCCCGTGAGGTCGTCTCCCGCGGCGCCGACGCACGCAAGGCATGGCAGGTCGAGTTCGACGCGTGGGCCGCACGTGAGACCGAGCGCAAGGAACTCTTCGACCGCCTGTTCGCCGGGGAATTCCCCGCCGGCTGGGCCGACGCTCTCCCGACCTACGAGGCCGACGCCAAGGGCGTTGCGACTCGCAAGGCCTCCGGTTCTGCACTCAACGCGCTCGGACCGATCCTGCCCGAGCTGTGGGGCGGCTCCGCCGACCTCGCAGGCAGCAACAACACCACCATCAAGGGTGCAGATTCGTTCGGCCCCTTCTCCATCTCCACCAACGACTGGAATGCGCAGCCCTACGGCCGCACACTCCACTTCGGTATCCGTGAGCACGCGATGGGATCGATCCTCAACGGCATCGCGCTGCACGGCCCGACCCGCCCGTACGGCGGAACCTTCATGGTCTTCTCCGATTACATGCGTCCGGCGGTTCGCCTGGCCGCACTGATGAAGACTGCCGTCACCTACGTCTGGACCCACGACTCCATCGGTCTCGGCGAAGACGGCCCGACTCACCAGCCGGTCGAGCACCTCGCTGCTCTTCGTGCGATCCCGAACCTCGCCGTCGTCCGCCCGGGTGACGCCAACGAGACCTCGTTCGCATGGCAGGCAGCACTCGAGAACAAGACGGGCCCGACGGCTCTGGCACTCACCCGCCAGGACATCCCGGTTCTCGAAGGCACCAAGGAGAAGGCTGCCGAGGGAGTCAAGCGCGGCGCTTACGTCCTCGTCGACGCAGCCAACGGTTCGCCCGAGGTCATCTTGCTGGCCACCGGTTCCGAACTGCATCTGGCCACCGAGGCTCGCGAGACCCTCGAAGCTCAGGGCGTCGCAACCCGCGTCGTCTCCGTGCCCTGCCTCGACTGGTTCCTCGAGCAGGATCAGGCGTACCGCGACGAGGTTATTCCGCCCGCCGTCCGCGCGCGCGTGTCCGTCGAAGCCGGCATCGCGATGCCGTGGTGGCGCATCCTCGGCGACGCCGGTCAGGCCGTCTCGCTCGAGCACTACGGCGCTTCCGCCGATTACAAGACCTTGTTCCGGGAGTTCGGCATCACTGCCGACGCGACTGTCGAAGCCGCGCAGCGCTCCCTCGCAGCTGTGAAGGGATGATCTCGATGACACAGAACGTGAATACCGAAAAGCTCTCCGCTGCAGGCGTTTCCATCTGGCTCGACGACCTCTCGCGAGATCGCATCCAGTCCGGCAACCTGCAGAACCTCATCGACACGAAGTCGATCGTGGGTGTCACGACCAACCCGTCGATCTTCCAGGCGGCGCTCTCCAAGGGATCGGCCTACGACGCTCAGGTCCGTGAGCTCGCACAGCGCGGCGCCGATGTCGACGCCACAATCACCGCGGTGACCACCGACGACGTGCGTGCTGCGTGTGACATCCTCGCTCCGCAGTTCGAGGCGTCGAACGGCGTCGACGGACGCGTGTCCATCGAGGTCGATCCCCGCCTGGCACACGACACCGAGGCCACCGTCGCGCAGGCGATCGAGCTGCACAAGATCGTCGATCGCCCGAACGTCCTGATCAAGATCCCCGCGACGTTGGCAGGCATTCCCGCCATCGCCAAGGTGATCGGCGAGGGCATCAGCGTCAACGTCACGTTGATCTTCTCGGTCGAGCGCTACGAAGCAGTCATGGGCGCATACCTCGACGGTCTCGACACCGCCAAGGCTGCCGGCCGCGACATCTCGTCCATCGAGTCGGTCGCCTCGTTCTTCGTTTCCCGCGTGGATTCCGAGATCGACAACCGCCTCACGGCAATCGGCACGCCGGAAGCCCTCGAGCTGCGTGGCAAGGCCGCACTCGCAAACGCGCGTCTGGCGTACAACGCGTACCAGCAGATCTTCGAGGTGCAGCCGCGCTTCCAGGCTCTTCTGGCCGACGGCGCCAAGGCTCAGCGACCGCTGTGGGCGTCGACCGGCGTGAAGAACCCGGATTACCCCGACACGCTCTACGTCACCGAGTTGGTTGCGCCGAACACGGTCAACACCATGCCGGAGAAGACGCTCGACGCTCTCGCCGACCACGGCGAGATCACCGGCGACACGATCTCGGGCACCGCTCAGGAGTCGCAGGCGGTCTTCGATCAGCTCGCTGCAGTCGGCATCGATCTTGCGGACGTGTTCAAGGTCCTCGAGACAGAGGGCGTCGACAAGTTCGAGGTGTCCTGGAACGAGTTGCTCGACGCAACCGCCGAGCAGCTCCGCGCAGCAACCCAGAAGAGCTGAGCCTGTGAGCGATTCCGCGGCGGCATCAGATTGGGTGAATCCCCTTCGGGACAGCACCGACAAACGGCTTCCGCACATTGCGGGGCCCTGCGCCCTGGTGATTTTCGGAGTTACCGGCGACCTTGCCAGGCGCAAGCTCATGCCCGCCATCTACGACCTCGCCAACCGTGGACTGTTGCCGCCCGGATTCGCTCTGGTCGGGTTCGCCCGGCGTGACTGGACGGACGAGGACTTCGCGAACGTCGTCCTCGAAGCAGTCAAGGACGGCGCTCGCACCAAGTTCCGTCAGGACGTGTGGGAGCGGCTCGCCGAAGGCATCCGGTTCGTGGAGGGCAGTTTCGACGAGGCCGAGGCCTTCCAGAACCTGTCCGACACGTTGGCCACGCTCGACAACGAGCGTGGCATCGGCGGCAATCACGGTTTCTACCTTGCGATTCCGCCCAACGCGTTTCCTCAGGTGCTCGAGCAGCTGTCGGCGTCGGGCCTCGCGCAGGCCGAGGACGGTCAGTGGCGGCGAGTCGTCATCGAGAAGCCGTTCGGTCACGACCTCGAGAGCGCTCGCGAACTGAACGCCGTCGTCAACAAGGTGTTCCCCGAGGACACGGTCTTCCGTATCGACCACTACCTCGGCAAGGAAACCGTCCAGAACATCCTGGCTCTGCGCTTCGCGAACCAGTTGTTCGATCCGATCTGGAACGCGCACTACGTCGACCACGTTCAGATCACGATGGCCGAGGACATCGGCCTCGGTGGCCGCGCCGGGTACTACGACGGCATCGGCGCAGCCCGCGACGTGATCCAGAATCACCTGCTGCAGTTGCTCGCGTTCACGGCGATGGAAGAACCCATCAGCTTCGAGCCGCTCAACTTGCAGGCGGAGAAGATCAAGGTCCTCTCCGCTACTCGCCTCGCCGAGCCCCTCGACGAGACCACCGCCCGCGGCCAGTACGCGGGCGGCTGGCAGGGTGGGCTGCCCGTGGTCGGGCTCCTCGAAGAAGACGGCTTCGCAGCGGACTCCATCACGGAGACCTTTGCCGCCATCACCCTCGAGGTCGACACCCGCCGCTGGGCGGGTGTGCCGTTCTACCTACGTACCGGCAAACGACTCGGCCGTCGCGTCACCGAGATCGCGGTGGTGTTCAAACGTGCACCGCACCTGCCGTTCGACAAGACGATGACCGAAGACCTCGGCCAGAACGCTCTGGTCATCCGGGTGCAGCCCGACGAGGGCGTCACCATGCGGTTCGGTTCGAAGGTTCCCGGATCGAGCATGGAAGTCCGTGACGTCAACATGGACTTCTCGTACGGTCAGGCTTTCACCGAGTCGTCACCGGAAGCGTACGAGCGACTCATCCTCGACGTGTTGCTCGGCGAGCCGTCTCTCTTCCCGGTCAATGCCGAAGTCGAATTGTCTTGGGAGATCCTCGATCCCGTCCTCGAACACTGGGCAGCCGGCGGCAAGCCGGAACCCTACGAGGCCGGAACGTGGGGACCCCCGTCTGCAGACGAAATGATGCAACGCACCGGACGCGAATGGAGGCGACCCTAGTGATTCTCGATTTGCCGTCCACCACCACGGTCCAGGTCAGCAAAAAACTGGTCGAGGTCCGCAAGACCGGCGGCGCTGTCACCTTGGGGCGAGTGTTGACGCTCGTCGTCTGCACCAGGGACACCGGGAATGCCGAGGAAGCCATCGAGGCTGCCAACGAGGCAAGCCGAGAGCACCCTTGCCGCGTCATCGTGCTTCTGCGTGGTGACGAGCAGAGTGAGCCTCGACTCGACGCTCAGATCCGTGTCGGCGGAGACGCCGGCGCCTCGGAGGTCGTGGTGCTGCGCCTCTACGGTCCGTTGGCCGATCACGAGAGCAGCGTCGTCATACCGTTCCTGCTTCCCGACACACCGGTTGTTGCCTGGTGGCCCCTCGAGGCACCTGAGATTCCGGCCAAGGATCCTGTCGGGAGGCTCGCGATACGTCGTATCACCGATGCCACCGGCGCGCCCGATCCGACTGCCACCATCAAGGGTCGACTCGCGTCGTACACCGCCGGTGACACCGATCTCGCCTGGAGTCGCGTCACCTATTGGCGCGCTCTGCTCGCGTCGGCTCTCGATCAGCCGCCGCACGAGAAGATCACCTCCGCAGTGGTCTCCGGTCTCAAAACCGAACCGGCACTGGATATTCTCGCCGGTTGGCTGGCAGCCAAGATCGACGGTCCGGTCATCCGGCGTACGGGTGAGCTGACGGTCGAGTTGAAGCTCGAGACCCGCAGCATCTCCATCAGTCGTCCACAGGAGGGAACGACTGCAACCTTGATCCGCACCGGTCAGCCTGACGCGTTGGTTTCTCTGGGGCGCCGAGAGACACGCGATTGCCTCGCCGAGGAATTGCGTCGACTCGATCCCGACGAGATCTACGAAGAAGCGCTGGCAGGACTGGAGAAGGTGACCTATGAGTGAAGTTGTCGTAGAGAAGTTTTCCGACGCAGGCAAACTGGTCGATGCTGCTGCCGCACGCCTGGTCACGACCATCGTCGACGCCCAGAAAGCTCGCGGAGTCGCGTCCATCGTTCTGACCGGCGGCGGAACCGGCATCGCACTTCTCGAGAAGTTGCGTGCGGCTCCCGGCGACATCGACTGGTCGCAGATCGATCTGTACTGGGGCGACGAGCGGTTCCTGCCGTCCGGCGATCCCGAGCGGAACGAGGTGCAGGCACGTGAGGCACTCCTCGATCATGTGCCGGTCGATCCCGACCGGGTGCACCCGATGGCTGCATCCGACGGTATCTACGACGGTGATCCCCACGGTGCGGCGACGGCGTACGAACAACTGCTGGGTGCTCAGGCGCACGGCAATCAGGTTCCGACGTTCGACGTGCACCTGCTCGGTATGGGCGGCGAAGGGCACGTCAACTCGCTGTTCCCGCACACCGATGCTGTTCGCGAAGAAGCGCGTTTCGTCGTCGCGGTGACGGACTCCCCCAAGCCGCCGCCGGTTCGTATCACGCTGACGCTGCCTGCTGTTCGGCGAGCCAAAGAGGTCTGGCTACTCGTCTCCGGCGCTGCAAAGGCCGAGGCCGTTGCCGAAGCCGTCGGAGGTGCTTCCGCCGAAGACTGGCCGTCAGCCGGTGCCACCGGTTTGGTTGCGACACGTTGGTTCCTCGACACGGACGCCGCCTCGCAGCTTCCGTAATCTGATTTCACGGATCTGATTTCACGGATCTGATTTCACACCGGGCCGGGAATCGTCTTCAGGCGATTCCCGGCCCGGAGGTGCATCGAGGGTGTTCTCACAGTGGCAAGTCCCGACTACAAGACGAGTCCGGATCAGAGGCGAATTCCCTTTGGATGCAACTGAACTCAATCCCGAAATTCCACTTCTCCAACGGGCGCTCTGCCCCACACAACGATTCATTTCTCTCCCTGTCTCGTTCTTCGAACAATTACTTCCTTGGACGCCGCGGAGTACGGTTCGGTTCCGCTGATCGCCCTCGCTCTTGAACGAAGCAATCCAGGCGAGAACAATCGAACAATGTCGTGGACACCGAATCCGGACGCACTTCGCGGGCGAGTTGCTGTTGTTGCCGGGGCGACGAGGGGCGCCGGACGCGGGATCGCCGCAGCCTTGGGCGAGGCCGGTGCAACCGTCATCTGCACTGGCCGGAGCACATCTGCCGGAATACTTCAGTCGGACTATCCGCGCGGCGAAACCATCGAGGAGACGGCAGAGCTGGTCACCGAACTCGGCGGCGTCGGCGTGCCGATTGCCGTCGATCATCTCGAGAGCACGCAAGTGGCAGATCTCGCCGAACGCTTGCGTGCTGACTATCAACATGTCGACATCTTGGTCAATGACATCTGGGGCGCGGAACTGCTCAAGGGTGGGCCGGCGGAGTGGAACACGCCGGTATGGGAACTCGATCTGGACAAGGGCTTTCACATCTTGCGTCTGGCGATCGACACCCACATCACCACGTCGCATCACCTCCTGCCGCTGATGATCGATCGGCCAGGCGGACTCGTCGCCGAGATAACCGACGGCACTACCGAATACAACGCGTCGAACTATCGCATCTCGGTGTTCTACGACTTGGCGAAGGTGTCCGTGAACAGGCTCGCATTTTCGCAAGGCCACGAACTTGCCCCGTTCGGCTGTACTGCCGTCGCCATCACTCCCGGGTTCCTGCGATCAGAGATGATGCTCGACAGTTTCGGTGTCGGCGAATCGAATTGGCGTGACGCTTTGTTGCCGGTTCGAGATGGTCCGACTGCGCCTGCGGATTTTGCCCGCTCCGAGTCACCAAGATTCATCGGACGTGCGATCGCCGCCCTCGCCGCCGATCCGAATCGGAAGCGATGGAATCAGCGATCGGTCAGTTCAGGCGAACTCGGAACGGAATACGGGTTCACCGACACCGACGGCAGCCGACCGGATTTTTGGC
>Ga0153993_100123_pt1 | contig 26688 bp, 23 predicted proteins | sample TSNC077MetaG_FD_104706 | JGI IMG/M metagenome (GOLD analysis project Ga0153993, IMG submission 104706) | Attine ant fungus gardens microbial communities from North Carolina, USA - TSNC077 MetaG | ecosystem: Host-associated > Fungi > Mycelium > Unclassified | place: USA: North Carolina, Lumber...
CCGCCAATTCATAGACCCGAACGGCGAAACCAACCGAAAACCCCAGTTCATCGCCGAAAAACGGCCCGGTCAGATGATGCGCGCCGATATCAAGAAAGTCGGCCGCATCCGTCACGGCGGAGGGTCCGAGGAGGACAAACGATACCAACGACGAAAGGCGCGAGCGAAGCAACCTCGGATCAGTTACACCTCTTTTGCATTACGCGATCGACGGCAACAGCGGGGCAAGCCCAGCAGAACCGCCATGCCTCATTCCCCATTGCCGAGGTCCGGGACGCTATCATGCGACATTCATCAAAGATCCGTCTCCACGTGCCGTCGATCCATTTATCACTGAGAGTGATTATCAACAAATTGCACGCACGAGGCCCCCATCGATGAGGATATTCTGCCCCATGATGTAGGCCGAGTCAGACGATGCAAGGAACGCCACCGTCTCGGCTATCTCTTCAACTCCTGCGTAGCGGCCGGCCGGAATACCTTTGATACTTTCCGGGTCAACTGGGTAGCTGTCGACATAACCCGGGAGTACCGCATTCATACGAACGCCCGTACGTCCATATCGCTCTGTGAAGAGTTTGATAAAAGCTGAAAGACCTGATCGAGCGACCGAGGAAATCGGAAAATCAAGACTCGGCCGAACAGCGCCAAATGCAGAAATCGGTATGATGGCACCACCGCCGCCTCGTTCAAGTATCGGAGTCACCAAACAAGTCAGACGAATAACGCTGAGCAACAAAAGCTCAACCCCGTCAATCCAGTCATCGTCCTTGAGTGCAAAGAGATCGCCTGTGGCAGGGTTACCACTATTGATCACCACTGCGTCGAGCCGGCCGAAACGGTCCACTGTGCGATCGACTAGTTGTTCCAGATCTTTTGCACCGGTAAGTGATCCTCGAACGGAAACAGCATCGAGTTCCTTCGCGATAGAGTGCACAGCATCAGAATTTGACATCAGCCCCAGGCGATACCCACGCGAGTGAAGAAGGCGTGCTGTAGCTGCACCGATTCCCCGGCTGCTCGCAGTGACGATAGCGACCGGATTCTTTTCGTCCATTGGGCATTCTTCTCCAATTTATCTGTATCGCCACCACACAATAATTCAATCTAACGTACGAGACTTTCGCACTTCCAGAAGAACACCCACACTTTCTTTGGTATCGAAGTAGATGAATCCAGATCCGTCTTCCCGCCTACCCGATGCCTGCACAGATAGTTCAATTCCCTTTGATATTTCTTGTGCCACGTCAAGATTATCTACATCGAATCCTAAATGATATACGCCTCCGCCAGTTTTTTCCAAGAATCGCCGTTGAGGAGTGTCTTCCGGACCAGGCTGGCAGAGTTGAATCTGCAGGCCACTATCAATTGTGGCATACTTGTAGGTTAAACCAAAGAATCCTTCGTGATTTGGCACCTTCAAATCTGGCATGTCGGAAAATGAAGGTAAATTATTCCAGGGACCTACACCAACCATCTCATAGTTTGCCTGGGCCAACTCCAAATCCTCCACAACTATACAGACGTGATGTAATTTATCGAATAAAGCCACGAAATTCTCCAGTAATTAAATCGGTCAATTATTTATCTATTTATATTTGTATATATTGTTAAACGAATATCTATTCAAAGGAATGATCGGAATTTAAGCACTCTTACATGGAAATTATTGTTTATGCAGCGTGCCGCCCATCTATGGAGGCGGTCTTGGGCGGCACGCTGCGGCAAGACTCAAACCACCCGAGAAAGTCGGTTCGTTGGGTGAAATGAGTCGGTCTGTCTACACGTCCGACATGACGATTAGAGTGTCTCGAAACAGCCAGCTCCGGACATGCCTCGCGCTACCGATCCGACGAGCTGGTTTGATAGTACTGGAGGTCAAAGTTCTCACTGTATCGCGCTGCAGGCAGAGCGCCTGCAGACTTAGCTCCGTCTATTGCGAGTGATATGCCGTTGATGAATCGCGACTCATCGCTAGCAAGGAAGACAACGGTGTTGGCGACTTCCAATGGAGATCCTACCCGCGCGGCTGGCGTACTCGCCGAAACCTTCTTCTGAAACTCGTCCGAAAGCGTCGAAGCAGATCCTCGAAGCATATCAGTATCGATCGCACCAGGATTAATGGTATTGACGCGAATCCCGTCCTGCGCGTACGCAACTGCTAGTGATTTAGCCAATCCGACGAGCGCGTGCTTGGTAGCGTTGTACACAGGGTCACCCGGTCGTCCCATCAACCCTCCATTAGACGACGTGATGATGATATTTCCGTTACGCCTTGCGCGCATAGATGGAATTACCGCGCGACAAGCAAGGAAAGCTGATCTTACATTGATCGCGAAAATTCCTTCGAACTCTTCGACGGTCGTGTCCGCGATATCCTTACCTAGGTGCACGCCGACATTGCAGAAGAGAACATCAATCCTACCGGTAACTTGAAGGATCTCATCGATAAATTCGCGTATGTCGCCCTCGTCTGTGGCATCGATTATGCGACTAGTGAACGAGCCATGATCGATTTCCGCGGACGGTTCTCGGATATCTCCTACGAAGACTGTCGCTCCTTCGAGAAGCATCTGCTGAACCGATGTAAGACCTATTCCCCGGGCGCCCCCGAGCACTACTACGACTTTTCCGCTTAACCTGGACATTATCTATTTTCCTTTCATCGTTTCCAGATATCGTAGCGATCACATGATGTTGACTTCGCCCGCGGAGACAATCCTCTCTGAAAATCTGGCAAGCGTGAAATCCGAGATATCGTACTGCGGAACCTTGTCGAGATATAGATCGCGTACGATCTCACCTGTCGCAGGACCCATGAGGAATCCGTGCCCGGAGAACCCCGTAGCAATGATTAATCCATCGATGTCGTTGGATCGGTCAATGATTTGATTATGGTCAGGTGTCATCTCGTACAACCCCGCCCAGCCACTCGATATTCCGTAGTCGAGGATAGATGGGGCCCGTACGGCTGCGATTTCGCCAAGGCCAAGGAACCAATCTTCAAGCTCGAACTTAAGATTGAAACCCGGAACCTGGTCTGGATCCGACCATCCCAGTAGCAGTCCACCACCTTCTGGATGGAAATAAAAATTAGACGGGAAATCAATAGTGAGTGGTGCGTGCTTCGGTACGTCCGGCAGCGATTCTGTAAACGCGATCTGGCGGCGCACCGGAGTAACAGGAATATCGATTCCCACCATATCGCCAATGGTGCGAGACCAGGGTCCCGCAGCACAGATCACCGTGTTCGTTGACACTGTTCCGAGTTCGGTTCGCACGCTGCGGATGTGACCGCCTTGCGTTTCGATTCCCGTGACTTCACAATGCCGCACAATCCGGGCGCCGAACTTCCGTGCACTCGACGCATAGCCCATTACCACCGATTCCGGTGTTGCCTTTGCATCTCCTGGAGACCAACATGCGGCAAGCATTCCATCGGTCGCGATCAGAGGCGAAATAGATTTTGCTTCTTCAGGGGTGATCATTCTGCTGGGAACACCATAGTGATTCTGCAATGCTGTGGATTCGGCAAAAATATCTACCGTAGGTTGATCTGTCAGAAGATACAGATATCCGTCGGTACGGAAATCGATTTCTTGATCGTGGATACCAGCGAAGGCAGAGTAAGATTCAAGCCCTCGCAGTCCGATTTCGATGTTCGCGGAATTGCTGAACGATGCGCGTATTCCTCCAGCGGCTTTACTTGTAGACCCGGAAGCCAATTCATCACGCTCAATCAAAAGAACATCTGTAACTCCAGCTTGAGCCAGATGAAACGCGATACTTGTTCCGATAACACCTCCGCCAATGATGACAACTTCGGCTTTCTCCGGAATGGTGCGCGACACTGCTTACTCCTCAAACTGATTTTCGTTATGAACTGGGGCCATGCTACAACGCAAACTAGAATTGAATTGCTATCGTCATTCTTGTACTGATTTATCCGGCTCTTTATTTACTGACCTATCCGGCTCTTTATTCGGATTCCGACGTCTTCGAATCTGAAATGCAACCAGTGCAACCACGAAGGCTCCGGCACTGAGGATGACCTGCGAGCGAGTCGAGTCTAGGTAGACCATCGAGACGAGCACTGCGACAATGCTGAGTGCCGCCACTATCGAAAGATAGGGAAACAGCCACATCTTTAGTTGTAGTTCACCGCCCGATTCTCTTTCCAGCGTTCGTCGGAGTTTTATCTCAGATGCAGCAATCATCAGATACACAATCAGGATTGTGGCGCCACAGGAGTTAAGCAAGAACACGAACGCTGTCTCTGGCGAGAAGAAGTCCAACACGATGCACAATGATGCAACCGATACGGTCAGAAGAAGAGCGTATCGCGGTACGCCACGATCCGACAGCTTCGCAGCTCCAGCAGGAGCATCTCCGTTCTGCGACAACGAAAATAGCATACGAGAGGCGCTATAAAGACCTGAATTCAGGCATGACAACACTGCTACCAGGATTACAGCATTCATGATATCCGGGCCGCCTGGAACTCCCATAATCCCCAACGCTTGAACGAATGGAGAGGTGCCAGGCTCTGTGTCGACCCAAGGGACAATAGCTGCGAGGAGCAGGACAGACCCGACGTAGAAGAGCGCGACGCGCAGTACTACTGACTTTACGGCCTTGGCGATCGCCTTCTGAGGGTTCTCCGATTCGGCTGCCGCGATGGTGGCAATCTCTGGGCCCACCATGGAGAATACGGCCACCACCACGCCTGACAGCACCACCGCAAGTCCGTTGGGGGCGAAGCCACCGTGTGAGACCAGATTGGAGAAGTCCATCGGTTTGTTTGGCCACAGCCCCAGGACGAACAGTGCTCCCAGCCCCAAAAAGACCAATATCGCGGCGACCTTCAGACTGGCAAACCAATACTCGAACTCTCCGAAGTTCCTTACCGAGGCCAGATTAGTCGCGAGCATAAGCAGAAGAAGCGTGGCCGCTAGTATCCACGACGGTATATCGATCCAGCGCTGTAACAGTTTGCCGCCGATCACTGCTTCGGCGCCGACGCCGATAACCCAGAAGTACCAGTAGAGCCATCCGGTACTGAAGCCTGCCCACTGGCCGAAGGCTCGGCGCGCATAGCCTGAAAAAGACCCACTATCAGGGTGGGCAACGGCCATTTCGCCAAGCATCCGCATCACCAGCACGATAAGCACGCCGGTGATGGCATATGAGGCAAACGCAAGGGGGCCTGCGGTATTCAGTAAGGCACTGGAGCCTACAAAGAGTCCAGCGCCGACTACACCCCCAATGGCGATCATGGTCAGATGTCGGGAATGCAGCGTCTTCGCGAGTGCCGACTCTGTCCCTGGGGACGAGGCCCCTGTTTCTGTCTCGGGCGAGGTGCTCATGTGCTCAAGCCTTTCCTTCTACTGGTGACCACATCCGGCGACTCGGCAACAGTTGTGGAGCTGTTTCAGCGAGGCTTGATCAACCCTGTGTTCTGAGGCACGTATGAGGGTTTTTGTGGTGTTGAAAGAACGTAGCGCTACGTCGCCGCGTCAAACCATCGACATATGCCACACATTTCAGCTAGTTTTGTCATACACATGTATGAGTGGTGCAGTCGATCTGTCGTCCTACCAATGCGCATCTTCCCGTCCCCAAAGTGCATAGCACAGGAGGAGAATCTCGTGACCTTCGACGAGCTCGTCAATGCCATCGCAACCGAGGTCTCTGCTTCAGTTGTCCTTGTGGATCGTGGCCTCAAGTTAGTGGCATACAGTGCCCAGACTGAGGGCGTCGACACCGACCGAATAAGGTCGATACTCGACCGTAGCTGTTCCGCCGATGCCCGCGCGTGGTTCGTGAAGCTTGGCAATGCAGATGCCCTAAAACCGTTCTATCTGCCGTCGAACCCCGCACTCGGCGCTGGACCACGGATCTGTATACCCGTCGTCGATGGCGAGACCGACGTCTGCGGCTATCTCTTCCTTGTCCCGGCTGGCGGGATCGAGCTGCACGATATGAATATTGGAGCCTGCAAACCCTACGCAGATCTGGCGGCGATTCAATTGGCCGGCGCGGAGCTTCAACGCGGCCGTCTGAGCAGCGCGTTGCTCACAGGACTTCTCGGCACACCGCCCGAAGCACGCTTATCACTACAATTGATCTCGGAGGCTAACTGGTTCCCGGCTCGGAGCCCTTTCGTAATGCTCGCTGTTTCTGGCGCGCCATCTACCCTGATACCCAGGACGATCGCTGCGCCCCTCGGCTCTTACACAGCCGTACTCACGGCACTGGTCGGCGACCCCGACACTGCGATTCGCGAATTAGTTAGGCAATACGGTATCGATGGAAACCTTATCGGCATCGGAGGCACTCAGGAAGTGTTGGCCGACATCAGATCCAGCTGGAGACAAGCAGAACTTGCGATCAGAGTGGCAGAGAATGTGCCTGCACGCGGACCCGTGACTCGCTGGGACGAACTGGGCGTGTACCGACTGGCCGGTTGCGGTCCGTCTGCTGACATCGCTGGCGCTGTACTGATACCGCCAGTGAGAAAACTTCTCACTCACCGAAACCCAGATCTTTGGCGGACTGCGCTGGCGTACCTGGAGCATGCAGGGGACGCTGCAGCTACCTCTTCAACACTCGAAATCCATCGACAGACTTTGTATTACAGGTTAGGTAAAGTCAACGAGGTCACCGGGATGAGTCTCGCTGACGGTGAAGATCGACTACTCCTGCATCTCGGGCTCACACTCGGGCAATTCCTCGTCACTGACCCACCTCTGAAAGCCACAGCGGCCCAAGAGGAACCATCAAACTTCGATTCGAAAATTTGAGGGCACTCTCGACGTCCTAGCCAAGCCCCCCTGCCGGCGGGTTCGGATGCCCTTCCCGGCCTCCTTCTGGCTCCAGGTTGAATCGCTGCGGCCTGCCATGGCGATTATTCGAAGCTGTTGCCCAGCGGTATGTCTTTGCCGCGACTGAGGACTGGGTTTTCATCAGCGAATCCAAGTTCAGGGCACCATGCTTCTAAACTTGCTTTCCATGAAAAAGTTTTAGTAACGCCTGTTCTCCTGCGTCCAGATACTTGCTCAGGGCATTTGCCGCCTCCCCAAAATCCCCCCGCGCGATATGTTCGAAAATGGGACGGTGTTGCACTACGAACACGCGATGGTATTCCGTGTGATCCTCCAACGGAGACATCAGCAACCGTAGCTCGGCGAGCAACTGACCCATTGTCGTAGTCACCCTCTCGCTGCCGGCGATTGAAACCAGCGCACTGTGAAACTCGGTTGTGGAGTTGCCAGCGGCGATCCAGTCCTGTCGGTCGAGCGCCTGTTCTCCATGCTCGACCGCCTGGACAAGAGAGTCCAAGGAAGCTGCCGGTACTGCCGATACGGTGCTAAGCACGCCGAGTTCAAGGAAACGACGCATCAGGTACATGTCGGTGATGTCATCAGCGTTCAATTCGCTGACGAATATCCCTCGGTTCAGATGTTGCGTCACCAGCCGCTCACGCTCAAGGAGTTGCAATGCTTCCCTGACCGTGTTCGCAGAGACCCCCAGGGATTGTGAAATCTTCTCCACAGGAAGTCTGGTGCCCGATCTCAGTTCCCCGGCCGTTATTCGACTGCGTAAAAGGTCTGCGACCAATCCAGGCGTACCCTTCCTGCGTGCCAACGCTCCATCGGCAAATACGCCAAGGTCATCGATTTCGGCGGTACTCAAAACTCGACTCCCTATAGTTTCAATTGCAATTGACTTCTTCAATTATAGGGGAAAGTCACCCGATTGGTGGGGCGAAGTAGTGGCATGCATTTCACGATCAGGCAAAGTCTGGGCTGCGGCGTCACCGAACGCCGTCTCCTTGGAGAATAAGACCGCGAGAACGACAAGGGAGAGTCCAACGAGCACATAGATAGAGACGGAGAGTGTCGTGCCGAATTGCTCAAGCAGCGCGAGCGCGACGATCGGGGCAAGAGCTCCCCCTAGTATTCCGGCGAACTGATACCCCATCGATGCCCCGGTGTAGCGCACCCGAGGGGGAAACAACTCACTTATGAAAGCTGCCTGCGCGCCGTACAGTGCCGCATGCATTGCCAACCCGACCGTGACCGCGACTGTGATCAAAACCGGCGATCTGGTATCCAACAAAGGGAAAAAGGCGAACGCCCACAGGGCACCTGCCACGGCGCCACCGATCATGATTGGGCGACGCCCGATCCGATCGCTGAGGGCCCCAAAGGCCGGAATCAGTGCTGCCTGCACTACTGAACCAACAATGACCGCGAACAGTGCGACATCACGAGGTAGCCCCAGGGACTTGGTGACATAAGTGAGCACCAGGAGCGCAAGCGTGTAGTAGAGGATATCGACACCGACTCGTGCACCCATTGCGCGGAAAAATGAACTGCGATGATCCCGAAGCACTTCGAGAACCGGATTTGAGGGAAGTTCGCCCGCCGACTTGGCTTTCTCGAACTCTGGCGATTCGGTGATCGAGAACCGTATCCACAGGCCAACCAGCACAACAACACCGCTGAACAGAAACGGCAGGCGCCAGCCCCAATTCAGAAACTGCTGCTCAGTAAGCAATCCTCCGGTCAACGCGAGAACACCTGTGGCAAGCAGCATTCCAAGTGGCCCCCCACTTTGGGGCCAGCTGGAAGCAAACCCACGCCATCGCGCACCTGCATGTTCGAATGGCATCAGGACAGCTCCGCCCCATTCCCCTCCCAGTCCCAGCCCCTGCAGGAACCGCATGAGGATCAGAAGCAGGGGGGCTGCTACACCAATTGAGCTGTAGACGGGCAAGACACCAATCGCCATAGTTGCGGAACCCATCAGTATCAATGTGATGACCAGGATGTTCTTCCGGCCGATTTTGTCACCAAAGTGGCCGAATACAACTCCGCCCAACGGTCGGCTGACAAAACCGATAGCGAAGGTCGCGAAAGCCAAGATCGTGCCGACGACAGGGTCGTAGTTGGGAAAAAACAATTTGTCGAACACCAGTGCGGCCGCAGAGCCGTACAGGAAGAAGTCGTACCACTCCAGCGAGGTACCGATCAGGCTCGATGCAACTACTTTCCGCATCGGCGTCCGCGGCGGTGTGTCCACAGTCCCCTCCTCAGGGGCCAGAGAGTCACAGACCCTCAGATTTTTGAATGATCCTCACATGATGTGAGGCGGATAACTTTGACACGCACTGCGCCACATTTCAAGCGTTGACACCTAGAATCTTGAACCCATATGATCAGATTCTCCTAGAATCCTAGAATCGACTGCAGCTGAAAGAGAGCTTGACATGGGTCAATCGCACGCCAAGGGCGTAGACCGCCTCGCACAAGCGCTGGTTCACCTCGGCGTGGACGTAGCATTCGGCCTTCCCGGAGTTCACAATCTGCCGATCTGGGAAGCGTTCGAAGCGTTGGGCATCCGGATCATCGGGGTTCGGCACGAACAGACCGCGGCATATGCGGCAGACGGATACTCCCGGGCGACGGGAAAGCTAGGCGTCGCCCTCGTGACCACTGGTCCCGGCGCAGCGAACGCGATAGGTGCCACTGGAGAAGCGTTTACAGTCGGCAGTCGAATTCTGGTGATGGCCACCGATATAGACACTGCGATTCGCCGCCCGGGGGTATTTCGCGGCGCGTTGCACGAATGCAAAGACCAGACGGGCATGTTCGAGCCCGTCACCAAGGCAACCTGGTATGCAACCGAGGCCGACAAACTGGGCGAGGACACCCTCGCTGCCGGCCGCGAAGCGCTAGCCGCTCCGTCAGGACCTGTTTACCTCGGTGTTCCTCTCGACGTACTCAATGGCGCGGCACCAACCATTCTCGATTTGTCGGAACCCGAACGCACAAACATAGAACTGACGTCCTCCGAATTGCATAGTGCTGCAACTAAAATAAACAAGGCCACAAATCCTTTGATCTGGGCAGGCGGCGGCGCCGTCGCAGCAGGCTGCGGTGGCAACGTCGCACGCTTGGCGGAATTGATCGCCGCGCCTATCATGACCACCTACGGAGCCAAAGGGCTCGTCAGCTACGAGCACCCCAATGTGCTGGTGTCACCTCCTCAGGTGCCTTTATCCGAAGCACTCTGGAATGAAGCGGATCTCGTCATCGCCATCGGCTCTGACTTCGATGCAATGATGACCAAATCCTGGGGGATGCAGCAGCCGCGGCAACTGCTTGCGATAAATGTCAACCCCGCAGATGCGAGCAAGAACTACGCGACAGACCAGGTCCTGTGCGGTGACGCGAATGTCGTGCTTGAGCAGTTGCTTCCATCGATCTCCGATTCAGGAAGAAACGAAGGCATCGTTGCCCGTGTGGCAGAAATCGATCGCCAGGTTTGGGCAGATGCCGAGAACGAATGCGCAGATGCTACGAATTTCCTCGACATCATACGGAATACGCTGCCGCCCAATGCAAATATCGTGGCCGATATGTGCGTTGCAGGTTACTGGTCAGGCGGATTCTGCAGAGTCCCCGAACCCCGCAAGCTCGCATATCCCGTTGGTTGGGGCACTCTCGGTTTTGCGCTTCCAGCCTCCATCGGCACGGCCACCGCCGATACCGGACCGACCGTAGTGATCGCCGGTGATGGCGGATTTCTCTATGCCCCAGGCGAGCTCGCCACCATTATGCAGGAGGACATCCCCTTGACCATTGTCGTGATCGACGACGGGGGCTACGGGATGCTCAAATTCGCACAAGACTACGCGGGTCTACCCAACCAGGGAGTCGATCTGCACACGCCCGACTTCGCCCAATTGGCGGAGTCGTTCGGTCTCGATGCTCGAAGCGTCATTGGACTTGGTGATGACTTCGCCCTCGCGCTGAAAGAAGGCATCGCATCTGGCCGTCCAAACCTGATCTGGGCAAAAGCACGATTGCTTCCGCCTCCGAATACCTCTACTCGTTCCGCAACCACAAAGGCTGGACACGCATGACGACCTCACCCCATAACAACGGCTTGCGCATCGGCGTCGACATCGGCGGTACTTTCACGGATATGGTTGTCATGGACGACACCGGGATTGTTGAAGTCGGGAAGGTACTCACCACCCCTGACGAGCCCGCCCGCGGCGTTGAACAGGTAATCCGGGAGACTCTCGGAAAAGCAAGCATTAATCCTGCTGACGTCGTCGGCTTCGTACACGGAACCACATTGGTCACCAATGCACTGATCGAGCGCAAGGGAGTCCGCACAGCGTTGCTCGCGACCGCCGGATTCAGCGACGTACTCGAATTGCATCGCGAGCACCGATACGACCTCTACGATCTGATGCTTGAGCTCCCTCGACCCCTCGCTCCGCGCTGGCTTCGGTTCGACGTTCCCGAGCGCATCTATTCCGATGGCTCGGTGGCGGAAGACCTCGACGTTGACTACGTCGAACGCCTGACCCGAGAGCTAGTCGAGAATGACGTCGAAGCTGTCGCCATCGTATTTCTGCACAGTTACAAGAATCCCGCGCATGAACAGCAAACACGCGAGATCATCAACCGTATCGCGCCCCATATTCGAGTCGCCATCTCAAGCGAAGTTGTCCCCGAAATTCGAGAGTACGAACGCGCTTCTACGACAGTGGCAAACGTCTACGTACAGGGATTGACCGAGACTTATCTGAACGATCTCAGACTGCGCTCCAAAGATGTTGGACTTCAGTACGAACCGCACATTATGCTCTCCAATGGTGGTGTCGCGACGATCGACACTGCCGGTGCCTTCCCGATCCGCATGCTTGAGTCTGGCCCTGCGGGTGGCGCCCTGGCCGCCGCGGCCTTCGGTAAGGCTGCTGATCACAAGAATCTCCTGGCCTTCGATATGGGAGGAACGACAGCAAAACTGTGCATGATCGCTGACAGCGAGCCGCTGATCAGTCACCACTTTGAAGTCGACCGTGTATACCGGATGAAGGCAGGATCCGGTCTGCCGGTGAACATTCCGGTTATCGACATGATCGAGATCGGCGTCGGTGGTGGGTCAATCGCGCGTATCAACGAGCTCGGTCTGCTCACCGTCGGACCAGACTCGGCGGGATCGGTACCTGGTCCGGTCTGTTACGGCCGAGGTGGGACGTTGCCAACTGTCACTGACGCTGATCTCGTTCTCGGTTACCTCGACCCGAATTATTTTCTGGGTGGAGCGATGACGCTCGACCTCGAAGGCGCACGTGAGGCGATCGACGAGCAAATCGCAAAGCCTCTGGGAGTGACTGTCGAGCAAGCGGCGTACGGAATCCATTCCAGTGTCAACGAGAATATGGCCAATGCAGCTCGGGTACATGCAATCGAACGTGGAATGGATCCAGAAGGGCAGCCTATGTTCACCTCTGGGGGCGCAGGTCCTGTACACGGTGCTGGTGTTGCACGTGCACTTGGAGCCCCACAGGTAGTGTGTGCGCCCGCCGCAGGTGTCATGAGTGCGGTCGGTTTTCTCACAGCCCCATTGTCATTCGATTTCGTACGCTCCTCCCATGTCCTTGTCGATGAGATCGGTAGCGACAGCGAGGTCGAGGATCTCTTCAACGAGATGGAATCGGAAGGAACCCGTATCCTGCGCGAGTCAGGGCTTCCCGAAGCTGAGATTCAGCACCACAGATTCGCTGAAGTGCGTTATGAGGGGCAAGGTTTCGAGATTCGCGTTCCTCTTCCAGCAACATCTTGCAACTGGAAGACCACGATCGCACAGGCATTCCGCGAACACTATGAACATCTCTATCGCCGCGAAGGACTCGACCTACCCGCCGAGGTCCTTACCTGGCGGGTTGTCACTAGTGGGCCCACACCAGAGGTCACGCTGTTCGAGAAAAGGATGCGCCCGGAAGGATCCGCTCTTGTAGCAAAAGGCACCCGACACGCCTACTTCTCCGAATCCGATGGATATGTGGCAACTCCGGTTTTTGACCGTTACACATTGAGGCCCGGAGACAGAATCGAGGGTCCTGCAATTATCGAGGAACGTGAATCCACCCTGATAGCGACACCGAACTCGCTATGCACTGTCGCACCAGACGGAGCCCTGGTCGTGCACTTGAACGCTGCCGACGCCGGATCCAACATCGTAGATATGGAAGAGGTCTCCGCATGACATCCCCTACCCTCGATCCATTCCTTGTCGGTGTCGTGGCGAACCGACTCACCTCAGTCCTAAACGAACAGCAGACTGCACTGATCAATACCGCATTCAGTTCAGTGGTCCGCGAGTCACTCGACCTGGCATGCGCTGTATTCGACTCTCGCGGGGAAATGGTTGGTCAATCTGAGGGTGGCACCCCCGGCCATATCAATGCGATGGCTACCGGTATGCGCCATTTCGTGGACAGATTCCCTCCGGAATCGCTTGAACCGGGCGATGTTCTGCTGACGAATGATCCCTGGAAAACTGCGGGACAAATCAACGACATCACAGTCGCAACACCGGTTTTCCGTGACGGTCGCGTTGTTGCATGGTTCGCTACATGCTGCCACGCACCGGATATCGGTGGCCGAGTTGTTTCGGCCCAAGCCAACGAAGTGTTCGAAGAAGGCTTGGCTCTCCCGATCATGAAGTTCTTCCGGGCAGGAAATGTCAACGAGGAACTGGTCGAAATCATTCGCGAGAACGTACGAACACCTTCCGAAACGATCGGCGACCTATACGCGCAGGCGTCGGCCAACGATGTGGGTGCCAAAAGCCTCCTCCGCGTGATGGACGAGTATGAACTCGACAGCATTGACGAAATCGCGGTCGAGATCATGGAGCGCTCAGAAACCGCCCTTCGCGAGGCAATCAGTGCAATTCCGGACGGAACCTATCGATCATCGGTCACGACAGACGGTTTCGACGAAGAACATCTCAATCTCGAACTCGCGGTGACCATCACAGGTGACAGCATCGTCCTGGACTACACCGGCTCCTCGCCACAGAGCCGGTACGGAGTCAATGTCGTTAGAAACTACACCCGCGCGTACTCGTCTTTTGCGGTAAAGGCAGCCATTGCACCTTACGTACCTCACAACGCCGGATCGTTCCGGCCCGTCGAGGTCATTGCGCCTGAAGGCTCCGTTCTCAACTGCCGCCGACCTGCTCCAGTCGCATCACGACATCTCGTCGGCCACTATTTGCCCAGTCTCATTTTCCAAGCGCTCCGACAGGCAATGCCCGATAGACTGATGTCTGAGAGTTCTGACGCAGTGTGGATGACGATCTGGCGCGGTTCGTGGCCAGACGGTCGTCCGTTCATGTTCAATAACTTTCAGGCGGGAGGCACCGGTGCCAGGGCCGTCAAGGACGGACTGTCCGCAACGAGCTTCCCCAGTGGCGTAAGGGTCGTACCTACCGAAGTCATCGAAGCGATTACACCTCTCGTGCAATCACGACGCGCACTACGGGAAGATTCAGGTGGGGCAGGCGAGTACCGCGGTGGACTCGGTCAGATCACCACATACCGATGCCGATCGGCTTCTAGCTGGGTTGTCAACGGAAATGTCGACCGTATCCTGTACCCCGCTGCAGGAGCAGAACATGGTCGAGCAGGATCTACCGGATTCTTCGGCAGTACTGACGGTAATGCACTACCTCGTAAGCGTCCGCACAATTTGAAGCCATCAGATGTCGTTGAAGTGCATCTTCCAGGAGGCGGTGGCTACGGTCGTCCATATTCCCGCGACCCGCAGAAGGTGCTTGCCGATGTAGCCGAAGGGTACGTGTCGTCAGAAAGTGCGCTCCGCGACTATGGCGTAGCTGTCATCTACACAGGGAAAAAGAATGCGCTAGTTAGACCACCGAAGCTTTTCGTCCTCGATGAAAAGGCGACCGCTGCAGCCCGAGCTGGAGAGGCTACCGCATGAATTTGAACGATGCGTTTGAACTATCTAGCTTTGTGAACGGCGAGTGGATTCGAGGTGAGGGCGAGCTGGTCACTTCTGTAAATCCAGCACGTCCTTCCCAGATAGTCAGCAGTTACCGGACGGTAACTGACACAACGGTCGAGAACGCGCTCTGTGCCGGGGCCAGCGCGCAAACATCTTGGCAAACAACGCCAAGCCACGTGAGGGCTCAGATTCTGCGTGCCACTGCAGATCTCCTCGAGGAAAGACTCCAGAATATCGCGCAGGAACTTTCCGCGGAACAAGGTAAGCCGATCTCTGTCTGTCGCGGAGAAGTCGGCCGTGCTGCGGCGATCTTTCGGTACTTCTCACATGATGCTGACACAGCCACTGGAGCGATGTACGCCTCACCGCGCGCCGGTGAACGCATCTTCACCGACCGCGTCCCTGTCGGCCAGGTCCTCTGCATTACCCCTTGGAATGTTCCTCTAGGAATACCTGCCTGGAAAATTGCGCCTGCACTTGCGCACGGCAACACAGTCCTGTGGAAACCGTCCGATGTTACTCCACTCATCGCAGTACGACTCGTCGAGGCGTTGAATGACGCTGGCCTACCTGCGGGCGTGTTGAATCTCATCCTTGGTCATCCAGAACAAGCCGAACGTGCATTACGGGATCCTCGCATCGCAGCATGTACTTTCACGGGATCTACCGCCGTGGGCCGCCATCTGATCAAGATCGGTGCCGAGCATCACACCGATGTGTTGGCAGAGATGGGCGGGAAAAACGCAGCAATCGTTCTCGCAGACGCCGATTTGGAATGGGCAGCCGACCAGATCGTGTCTGCAGCGATGGGATGGAGTGGGCAGCGGTGCACTGCAACGAGTCGGATTGTTGTCGAGACTTCAGTGTCCGACGAATTCACCAGTCTCCTTCTCGAACGTGTAGAGAAGTTGATAATTGGCGACCCTGCTGACACTACGACTGATATCGGTCCCGTCAGCACAGAGCGGCAATTCGATTCCATCGCCAGCCTCCTTGCTACTGGCGTCAGTCAAGGGGCTCGAATACTCACTGGCGGTATTCCGCAGCAACGTGATGACTCTGATGGTTTCTTCATCGCGCCGACAGTTTTGGACTTAGCGAGTCCAGACAACGTGTTGTTTAGCAAGGAGATCTTCGGTCCAGTTGCAGTGATCACAACAGCCGACAGTGCTCGTGAAGCGCTCACACTAGCTAACGAAGGCGAGTACGGGCTCTCCGGATCGATTTTCACGAGCAGCATCGAACGCGCATTCGTACTGATGGAATCCTTCGAAGTCGGTGTGTTGCATATCAACTCAGAATCGTGTGGCGCGGACACACATGTACCCTTCGGAGGATTCAACGCTTCCGGGACCCATCACAAGGAGATGGGTGAACAGGCACGCGACTTCTACACGAAAATCCGCACCGTCTATCTGAGAGGAGGGCGGCCATGACTCTGACAGGCAATACGGAGATGGGGCTGGCTAAAACAGCCGCCAACGTCCGCGCGATGATGCACGACAGCCAACGATCAGCCAGTTTGACCGCTCAAACCGAAGCGATCAACCTCGCAGTAGGTGAACCAGACTTCGATGCACCAACTCAGGTCATTGCAGCAATGAAAACCGCACTGGATCTTGGATTCACGCACTATGCCGACTTTGCCGGCGATCTTGAACTACGGGAAGCGATCGCCGAGAAGTATCAATATCCGTCAGCTCGACCGCTTACAGCCGCAAATATCCAGATCACTTCGGGAGCCACAGCGGCGCTGGCGGCAGTTATTCTGGCCACCACCAATGCGGGAGACCGGGTAGTCATGCCGGATCCGACGTACTCCCTCTACGCAGATCTGGTCAGATTGGCAGGCGGTACGCCGGTGCCCGCCCCAACCACACGGGACCATCACCTTGACACAGACGTTTTGAAGAAGCTTCTTCCCGGAGCTCGGTCGTTCGTCTACTGCAATCCTGTCAATCCGACCGGCGCGGTATATTCCCGTCGCGAACTCGAAATACTCGGTGAGATCGTCCGTGGATCGGACACACTGATCGTCGATGATGCGGCGTACAGCAGCCTGGTTTACCAGCCGCACACATATACATCTGCGCTTGAGATCCCGGACCTCGCAAACAGAACAGTGCTCTGTCAGACCTTCTCCAAGAAGTTCGCGATGACAGGATTCAGAGTCGGTTTCATTGTCGCCCCCGACCATCTCATCGCACCGATCGCGGCAGTTCATCGGACCTTCAACGGAGCTATCAACTCGGCGGCTCAACGGGCTGCGCTAACCGCACTCACGATGGACGACGAGTTTGCAGTCAGAACTCGTCAGGTGTACACCGCAAGAATGAATCTCACCCACGAACTATTGTCTGACATACCGGAATTCGCGGCAACGCGGCCGGAAGGAGCATTCTATGCCTTTCCCAGAATCCTCACCGGCCACACATCGAATCAAGTCGTCGAGCACCTACTGTCACACGGAGTCAAGGTGCGCTCTGGCAGCGAGTTCGGCCGAGGAGGCGATCACTACCTAAGAATCTCCTTCTCCACGTCAACGAACGCTTTGGAGCAGGCGCTAATAAGAACGAAAGTTGCTATGACACAGCTATGTTGAACGAAACTATGTTCTCGATTCATCGATAGGAACGGCACACAGAAATGCACGTATACAATTCAGAAGACAGAATAGTTCGTCAACGGGGTCTATATTTCGATGAGCTTGAAGTAGGGGTTGTCTATGAGCACTCACCCGGTCGGACAATCGGTGAAGCGGACAACACACTTTTCACCACATTGACGATGAACCCAGCCAGTATCCACCTAGACGGACACACCAGCGCTACCAATGAGTTCGGCCAGCGTCTGGTTAATAGTTTGTTCACTCTCTCGACACTGGTCGGGTTGAGCGTGGGGCAACTAACCCAGCTGACGACCGTGGCAAATTTGGGATTCGAAAAGATTGACTTCCCCCGCCCTGTCTTCGTCGGTGATACCCTCTACGCCTCCACCGAGGTACTCGACAAGCGAACGTCACGGTCGCGCCCAAATACCGGCGTAGTGCATTTCAAACACACTGCTCGAAACCAGCACGGCTATGTCGTGGCAGTAGCTGTCCGAACAGCACTGATGCACATCAGTCCAGAGCGGACAGTATGATGACCTACGAATTTTCCGGCCCCGCTGTGTTGTTCTGCCCGGCTAACCGACCTGACCGTTTTGACAAAGCTGTCGAACGTGCCGACCACGTTATCCTCGACCTCGAAGATGCTGTCGGCGCCGCGGATAAATCAACAGCGAGAGAGCATGTTTCGACTGCGTTAACTACGATCAACGAAAACCTCATCGTTCGAGTTAATGCAGTCGGTACCGAGTGGCACAGTGCTGATATCGCAGCGGTGCAGGCAGCGTCGGGCACAACAATCATGTTGCCTAAAGTCAACCGTCCTCAGGATCTCGACGGACTCGGTGGACTCGAGGTCATCGCGATCTGCGAGACAGCCGCCGGAGTGCTCCATGCGGCCGCGATTGCAGATCATCCCTCTTGCACTGGAATTCTATGGGGTGGTGAGGATCTGGTTGCAGACCTCGGCGGGCGGCGAAGCCGTTCGACATCTGGGCTCTACCATGGAGTGGCATTACACGCTCGTCACAACGTGTTGCTCGCAGCCGGTGCGGCTGGAAAGCCCGCGATTGATGCCGTCCACATCGACATAGAGGATACAGACGGTCTTCACCGGGAGAGCACCGAAGCCGCCGATATGGGTTTCGCAGCGAAGGCATGCATACACCCAAAACATGTGGCGTCGATTCGATCCGCATTTGCTGATACCGAAGAAGAAATTTCGTGGGCGATCACCGTCTTGGAAGCTGCCGCTGCAAGTGCTGGTGATGTGTTCAGTCTCGATGGCCGAATGATCGACGAGCCAATTCTCCGTCATGCGAGGAAAATCCTCGATCGAAACAACGAAGGTTAGATGATCATGCATTTTCAACTCACAGACGAACAAGAACATCTCCGTACGGCAGTCCGCGACGTCGCGTCGTCGTTCTCCGATGAATACTGGGCCGAACGCGACGAAAAGCATGAATTCCCATGGGATTTCTACAATACTTTCGCAGACGGGGGTTGGCTGGGAATCGCAATCCCAGAGGAGTACGGAGGGGGTGGACTCGGAGTCCTCGAGGCGTCGCTACTGCTTGAGGAGGTCGCGGCCTCCGGCGCGGGAATGAACGGGTGCAGCACGATGCATCTTACAATCTTCGGCCTCAACACGATCGTCAAGCACGGCAGCGCCCAACTGCGCCAGGAAGTGCTCCCCAGAGCCGTCGACGGCAGTTTGCACGTGTGTTTCGGTGTGACCGAACCCGACGCGGGCACTGATACCACCAGAATTTCAACGCTCGCTAAGCGGACCAACGATGGTTACGTGATCAACGGCCGTAAAGTGTGGATCACCAAAGCTGGCGATTCACAAAAGATGATTCTCATCGCGCGTACCACCCCACGTGCAGAGGTCACCAAACCCACCGACGGACTGTCTCTGTTTCTGATCGACATCGAATCAGAAGCTGTTTATCTACAAGCTATTCCAAAAATGGGACGGAATGCCGTCCAGTCCTACGAGGTGATCTTCGATAACCTGCACGTCCCTGAAACAGCAAGAATCGGGGAGGAAGGCAAGGGCTTCAAATACCTGCTAGACGGACTCAACCCCGAACGTATCCTGCTCGCTCATGAAGCGCTCGGGATTGGTCGCGCATCGATCCGTCGTGCAGTCGATTACGCCAACGAGCGAATCGTCTTCGACCGCCCGATTGGCAAGAATCAAGGCATCGCATTTCCTCTCGCCGAGGCTGTTACCCGCCTTGATGCTGCTGAACTGATGGCTCGCAACGCGGCCTGGCGTTACGATCAAGGACTAAGCTGCGGAAGAGAAGCGAATATGGCCAAATTCCTCTGCGCCGATGCAGGATTCAAAGCCGCCGATCAGGCCATTCAAACGCATGGCGGCATGGGTTATGCTCGCGAATACCACGTCGAACGCTACTTTCGTGAATCTCGCATCTTGCGCCTCGCACCGGTCAGCCAAGAAATGGTCCTTAATTACGTCTCCCAGCACGTGCTGGGCCTCCCCAAGTCGTACTGAGAGAAGACTCATATGATGGCAAAAACGGGTGGTTCACTCTCTGGAATCCGCGTGCTCGACCTCAGTCGGGTGCTCGCGGGACCGTACTGCGGCCAGATGCTCGCGGATCACGGAGCCGAGGTAATCAAGGTCGAACCACCAAACGGCGACGATACTCGTTCCTGGGGTCCTCCCTTTGTCAGTCCAGGCACAAGCGCTTATTACAATGCACTCAACCGTAATAAGCGAAATATCGTCCTCAACCTCCGCGACAAGGGGGCTCAGGACGCACTCGCACGTCTTCTCGACGAAACTGACGTTTTGATCGAGAATTTCAAAGCGGGAACGCTTGCAAAGTGGGGTTTCACAGATGAGGTGATCGCGAACCGCTATCCTCAGCTGATCCACTGCCGGATAACTGGATACGGTGTTGAAGGCCCCATGGGTGGGGCGCCGGGCTACGACGCGGTCCTGCAAGCCTACGGCGGACTGATGTCGATCAACGGAGAAGCCGGCGGCGATCCCCTTCGGATCGGTGTGCCAGTGGTGGACGTAGTCACGGGGATCCTCTCGTTCTCGGGAGTTCTCCTGGCGTTACAAGAACGGACGCGATCCGGCAGAGGCCAAGTGGTGGACTGCACCTTGTTAGATACTTGTATCAGCCTCTTGCATCCACACTCTGCCAGTTGGTTCGTCGACGGGAAACTACCTCAGCGGACAGGCTCAGCGCACCCAACAATAGCCCCCTATGACACCTTTACCGCCAGGGACGGGCTGATCTTTCTAGGCGTCGGCAATGACCGTCAATTCCGTTCCCTTGCAGAGCTTCTCGGAATTCCCGAAATCGCTGACCAACCGCAGTTCGCGCGAAATTCGGATCGCGTCACCAATCGTGACACGTTGCGGATCTCTCTCGAAGCTTCGATCCGTCAATGGTACCGAGCTGACCTCGCAGCGGCACTTCTCGAACGTGGAGTTCCCTCTTCACCGGTCCACACGATCGGAGAAGCACTTCAAAATCCGCAGGTCCTGCACAGAGACATGGTCATCGATCTGCCCAACTACCGCGGTATCGGAATCCCGATCAAACTCAATCGCACCCCCGGTTCGGTCCGATCGGCACCTGTCAAGCAAGGCGCAGACACGACCGCGATCCTTGAAGACCTCGGTTACTCGCGCGAAGAAATCATCAAATTGGTCACTACCGATCGTCTAGCATACCCAGAAACAATGTAAGCGTTTCATATTTTCGACCACCCCATACCTTGGAGCCTCCGGTGACAACCCTGCAGGAAGAAACTACGTCAATTGCGTCAAACCCGCTGTTTGACGCCCACATTCAGCTTCGTTCCGCCGTCACCGAACTCGGTTACGAGGACAGCATGTTTGATCTATTGGCCATGTCTCGTCGCGAAGTTTCCGTCAGTATCCCCCTACGCCGTGATGACGGAACGGTAGAGGTTCTGCGTGGGTTTCGGGTCCAACACAATCTCTCCCGCGGACCCGCTAAGGGTGGTCTGCGATTCAGTCCCCACGTCACCCTCGACGAGGTCCGGGCATTAGCTATGTGGATGACCTGGAAGTGTGCACTGCTCGATGTTCCCTACGGCGGTGCGAAAGGCGGCGTCGGGATAGATCCGAACCATTACTCCTCCTCTGAACTCGAACGGGTAACCCGCAGATACACCAGCGAACTCGCTCACGTCCTGGGCCCCGATACAGACATACCTGCACCCGACATCGGTACTGACGAAAACACGATGGCCTGGATGATGGATACATATTCCGTCAGCCAGGGACGTACTGTCCTCGGTGTCGTCACCGGTAAACCTATTGCACTCGGCGGTTCCATCGGCCGTGCCTCTGCTACATCACGCGGGGTAGTACATGTTGCACTAGCGGCCCTAACCTCACTCCGAATTCCCTTCAATCAAGCTACCGCTGCGGTGCAAGGCTTCGGCAAAGTAGGCCGGGGTGCTGCTCGGTTCCTGTCCGAGGCGAATGTCAAGGTTGTCGCCGTCAGTGACCAATACGGTGCAATCTGCAATATGGCCGGTCTTGACCTTCCTGCACTCGAAAACCATATCGACGCAACAGGAACGATAGTCGGGTTCGAAGGTGGTGATCCCATCGTCGACAAGGACGACCTTCTCCTACTTGAAGTGGACCTGCTCGTTCCCGCCGCGGTCGAAGGAGTCATCAACGCGTCTAATGCAAACAACATCAAAGCCAAACTTGTAGTCGAAGGCGCCAACGGCCCGACCACCACAGAAGCCGATAAAGTACTGGCAGACAAAGGAATAACTGTCGTTCCCGACATCCTCGCCAACGCCGGCGGAGTCGTGGTTTCATACTTCGAATGGGTTCAAGCCAACCAGGCCTACTGGTGGAGCGCTCACGAAGTTGATGACCGCCTCGAAAATCGAATGCGGGCAGCATGGGAACGAGTGAACCATCATGCTCACGAACGTGGATTGACCCTCCGCGCTGCAGCCACCTCTCTCGCCGTACGCACGGTTGCCCAAGCACACCAACTCCGCGGTCTATACCCGTAAATGACCGGCTCGCGTGTATTGGCGGCGCTGCCAATACACGCGAGCTGGTCCGACACTTCAGGATCCCTTATGTTCGAATCTCCCGGGACCTCCAGGGAAAACACCCCTCATTCGCCTTGCCAGTCCCCTTGCGAATTCGTGACGTTCGCCAAAATATGGGCACCATATGGAGGTCCAACGGAGGAAGAGACATTCGTGAGATTCGGGATGACGAACCTCCGATTTAGTCGAGCACTGTGGGAATCCCTTACGGAAGGAAATCACCAACTAGACGCTGCCACCTACGAATCCTTCGTCACAAATCACCCATCTCCGCTTCAACACACCTTCACACGACCCGCATAGTACAAACAGTTATCAGGTCTATTCGTGATCTCCGCTCTGGTGCTCAACCCGACGCGTTGTTCCGTTGGAGTTGAGCTACGGCACTCAAGACCTACGGCGCGAACGCCAAGAGAACCCCGGATGCTCCTCACTTAAAAACGGTGATGCGATCGCCCCGATGTCACCTGCCTCGAAAAATTAACGGCGCCAGCGAATTCTGTTACGAGGCAAGGAGTGCCGGCATCAGACCGATCATCGGCATCGAGGCTTAATCGCACCGAAATCCCACTTCCACACGAAACGAGTTCTGTGGGGATATCCTAGCCAGAAGCCCGGCGACGTCTCCGGTAGCGGGGCGTACACCCACATGACGATGATCGCCAAGAACGCGACCGGGTTCCGCAACCTCTTCAAGCTCTCGTCGCTCGCATCCATCGAGCGCCAGCTCGATAAACGGCCGCGCATAGACGATGAGCTCGTCACGGCGCACGCCGAGGGCATCATCGCCGCCAGGGGTTGCCCATCCGGTGAGATCCAGACGCGCCTCCGTCTCGGCAACGATCGCGGAGCTCTCGAAGCTGCCACGAAGTGGCAGGTAACCTCTGCGGCGACACAATCGCTACGTCGGTCCCAGCGGCAACTACATCTCATCAGAGATCTAATTGAACTCGGCACCTAATGGCTCGACTTCTAGCGATTCAAATAGCTGTGAAACGAGCACGGTCGCGATGGCAGTGAAATGCGCAATGTGAAGTCCGAGGTGACGCGCTTCGCGGCGAGCGTCGGGTGAGTTGAGGTCAAGAACACCGATCCAACCATTATCAAGTCGCGCAGCCTGCCTACGGGGTCTACGAACCATGCGACGTTTCAAGGACCAGCTAGTTCGCTTTGCTGTTCTGGGGGTCATGATCCCGTTGCGCGTAGTGAGCGCTGGTAACAACCGGGAGTTTGGCAGACGAGTGCGGTGAAGGCGTCGATGAAAGCGCTTGGGTTTGACCAGCCGCACGCGACGGCGACATCAACGACCGGAGCCCCGTCGGCAAGTAGAAGAAGGGACCGGTGGATGCGAAGTTGGGTGCGCCATTGCCTGAAGCTCATCCCGGTCTCTCTCTGAAAGAGTCGGCTGAGAGTGCGTTCGCTTGCGCCTACCTGGCGGCCGAGTTGCTCGAGGGTGGCGGGGCTAGCCATGTCTCCCTCGACGAGGTGGGTGACGGCAAGCAGACGGTCATCGTGTGGTTCGGGCAGATGGAGGGGTTGTTCGGGTGCTGCGGCGAAGTCATCGATCATGACTTCCCGTAGACGGTCGCGAATTTGCGGTGCCCGTGAGTTGGGGCCGGTGAGGGCGAGGGCTACCTCCCGGACAAGCGGGGTGGCGACAAGGACTGCAGGGTGGTCGGGCAGCGCCGCGGCGAGGTAGTCAGCGATGAACACGATCCGCATGTCTGTAATTCCATGCGCTCGATGTTGGTGTCTGAACCCTGCTGGCACCCATGCAGCGCGGTTGGGTGGCGCAATCCACGACCCCGCGTCAGTGGTCAGCGACAGCACGCCTGACGCGGGATACACGATATGGCCCTGTGAGTGAACGTGGGTGGGCGTGAGTTCGGCGTGCCCGAGTTGGTGGATCTGTTCGGGAACGGCCGATAGTTGGCAGGAATCAGGCATCGAGCGTCAGCTTACCGGTTTGGCGACTGAGGGGCCAGAAGATGAAATAGGACGGTCAATGGTTATTTAGGCCGCACTTCCTCGGCGCCGCAGGTCAATCTCAGAAAGGACATGATGGCTTCACAAACAGTCGACGCGAGTTACACGGATTATCCCCTTCCCGGCGGGGGACCTCCCGCTGCCGCCGAGATCGAGGAGTCTGTGGAGCCAGTCCACGGTCGGTGGGGGTTGTTCCTGCTTGGCGCGGGTTTGCTCTTGATCGCCTTGAACTTGCGCATCGGGGTGGCCTCGATCGGGCCTGTACTAACCGACATCCGTGAGTCGCTGGGTTTATCGGCGACGACTGCGAGCCTTTTGACCACCATCCCGGTCTTCACGTTCGGAGCGTTCGCTTTCCTTACCCCGGTCCTCACCCGCCGCATCGGCATGCACCGAATCCTTGGCATCACGGTGTTTGTTCTCGCTGTCGGTATCGGACTCCGGATGCATCCGAGCCTGCTCGCACTGTTCGCAGGTACCGTACTGGTCGGTGCGGCAATCGCTGTAGGAAACGTGTTGATGCCCGCTGCGATCAAGCAAGACTTCAGTCACCGTGCGGGTTTGATGATGGGGTTGTACTCCACTGCCCTCTTCATCGGGGCCGCCATCGCCTCCGGTGTTACCGCACCGTTGGTTGCAGAATTGTCCATGAACTGGCGTACAGGCCTAGCGATGTGGTCGATCCCCGCTGTCCTGGCTCTACTAGTCTGGATCCCGCAGATGCGCCGAAGGCCCGGCCAGTTGAAGACCGGCAGGGATGTAGCTGACGCCCCATCCGAACGAGGAGAACCCCCGTTCCGGGCGATCCTTACCGACCCGGTCGCGATCGCCGTGACCGCGCTCATGGGACTGCAGAGCACCAGCTATTACGTCACACTGACCTGGGCACCCACCATTCTCCAAGATGCAGGAGTCACCGCGAGCACCGCGGGCCTACTCCTTGCCTACTCGGCTTTCCCTGGCATTCTCAGTGCGCTCATCACCCCTGCCATTGCCGGAAGGATTCGTCTGGGATGGATGCCCGTGGTTGTCGCCGCAATGCTGATCGGAGCTGCCTACGCCGGACTCGCCATACACCCCGCGGGGGGTGCATGGGCTTGGATGACACTCCTCGGACTCGGACAAGGGGCATCAATCAGCCTCTCCCTGACTTACATCGTGTGGCGCTCACCGGACACTCACCACACCGGACACCTCTCCACTATGTCGCAAGGCTTCGGGTACCTTTTTGCAGGACTCGGCCCCATCGGAATCGGCGCGGTCTACTCCCTCACCGGAGAATGGACGATCCCATTCGTCTTGCTCGGCGTATTCCTGGCCGCCCAACTCACCGCCGGAGTTTACGCCAGCCGCCCCGTCTTCATCTGCGTCCGCACTCGGGCTCACACCGCTGATCGTGAGCAGATTTCTTTGTAGTACGGGTGTCCGGTATCGACGTCGGATCAGCGACCGGTTCAGACCGGGCCAACATGCTTGCTGGACGGGAGATCAGAACATCATCCTGTGTGCATGGACGATCCGAAGGCATCGGTCCGACAAAACACTGCCTCCGACGGAAACCCCGATTGCGTATTGTGTTCGACCAACTCGCCACACACGGGGCGGTCTTGATTGTCGTAGACCAGCCCAACACGATCGGCGCATACCAGTCATCGTCGCCCTCGTATGCGGACACCAGTTGCCTACCTATCGGGGTTGCCGAGGCACCGAATCGCTGTTCCGTTTCCCGGGAACGCAAAGACGATGCGCGTAATGCGTTTATTGCATACACTTTTGGGACCACGCCACACACATTGCGACAGTTCGCCACCGGCGATGTCACCCTGGCGAACCCCGCATGATGGTCGGTTTCGACGACGATTTGGCCGGCGACGCCACCAGCATCAGCAGCCGAATGCGAGGGCTTTTGACCGGGATTAACTCGGCTCTTGAAAGCGTCCAGGCCGTCGGAGAACACATCGGGCTCTGGCACCGCTCGATGAGGCGTCGTCTTCCTTCCACGGTCAGTGGAAGGAAGACGACGTGTCATGTCGACGATTCCTGAACACTGGACCACCTTGGGTCCCGCAAAACTGACCCACCTGCGGCAACGCTGGGAGGGTGATTTCATTGGAGGATTGGGCGGAGATCCGCCGGTTACATCGCAGTGAG
>Ga0153993_100125_pt1 | contig 26571 bp, 28 predicted proteins | sample TSNC077MetaG_FD_104706 | JGI IMG/M metagenome (GOLD analysis project Ga0153993, IMG submission 104706) | Attine ant fungus gardens microbial communities from North Carolina, USA - TSNC077 MetaG | ecosystem: Host-associated > Fungi > Mycelium > Unclassified | place: USA: North Carolina, Lumber...
ACGATGGACCCCGGCCGCCGGATGACCACGGCATACGTGATGAACAAGATGGGCGCTGGCGTCACAGGGTCGGATCGCACCGAGCGGTACTACAGGCTGATCTACGACGCGGTCTCCTAACGAGTTCTGTGGTCGAACTGAACTGTGCCGGGTTCTCGCCGCTCCTGTGCTGGCGACATCTCCGGCTGGACATCGATAGTTGGGAATACTAGACGGTCTCGAACTCGTCACGGGTGACGTAGTCCAAGGTGCTGTGCAGGCGACGGGTGTTGAACCAACCTACCCACTCCTTAGATGCGAATGCTATGTCGTCGATCGTCCCCCGAGCACCTGCGGTGTATTGAGGCACCCCGCGGCGACGAGGGGTGAGTGCTCCCGCGAAGAAAGTCGATGCCGACTACAGAATTTCTTCGGCTTCCTTAGGTTCTCGGTTCTCACGTTCGAGATCTTTGATGCGTTTGCTGTTCCACAGAAGTAGCACCGGAACCTTGGTCGGTATCGACCTGGGCCTGATTGGTCCTGTTCCGCAACGATTCACCGATACCGAGTTTCGGGCCTATCTCCTGACATGCGGAGTAAACGGTCCGGTATTCCTGGAGGTGATCGAGGATCATCCTGACGGCTCGCTCACGCTACTCGGGTGGGTAACGCTGGGTAATATCTGCATCCTCCACAATCGGATGCGGCATCAAACCCGGCATGGTTCAAACCCCCATATCGCTGCCGCTTGGTTGGGTGGCCAGCCGCGAGATCGAGAAACGAGTTTAGGTCGACAGGTGGAGCGACCCTACGCGTCGGCATCCAACCGCCGCGCGCGGCGGTTGCCTCTGTGAGTTGTCTTGACTGCTCGCGCGCGCCGTGTGAGCAGTCGAATCGCGTCGGTGTCCTCCGCACCGGTGTCGTAGTGCACGGCCGCGTCGTCGAGGCGGCCGCGGTGCATCAAGATACTGCCCCGGTGTAGTGGCGAAACGGATCTACCCATCGTGTGGACGAGTTTTCTTTCGTTTGCTCGACCGCAGTCAAAGGTTCCGCCCCCGCCTCAGCGCCTCGTGTAGGTTTCGATGAACGGTGGCATCAGATCAGCCGCCGAGTTCTCCTCTGAGACGTCGACAGCGTCGCGTGCGGTGGCCAAAATGACGGTTTCGACCCCTGCCGGCGCGTTGCCGACAAGGAAAAGGCGCACGGATTCTGCGAGCGACCCGATCTGCGTCGATTCGCTCGTGACCGTCGTCGATGCGACGGTGGGTACCGGACTTTGGCCTAAGAGCAGCACCCAGGACCTGAAGTCATTCAACGTGGTCCGGGTGACCGTGTTGATGTCCCGTGACAGGGTGTTCTCGATCAGTTCCAGCACTCGGCTGGTGTGGCCTTGTGTCAGTACGAGAAGATCAGCACCTGCAATAGCGTGGCAATCGCTTCGGTAGCGGTTCCAATGGACAATGCCGATTCGACGACCTGCGACGCCCGCTGCATTTGCCCCGAATGCGTCAGATTCCATGCCCGAGAAAACGCGAGATCGTTTGTCGCAGTGGCTCATCCGACGTTGTGGGCGACGGCGTTGTCGAGCAGATTCACCGCGACTGTCGGTGCTCCCGACAGTCGCTTCTGTGCTGTTCAGACAGCGCCGAAGGGCATCCGGCGCACCGGCCGCAACGAGATGGTGAGCGACCGACTGCGCGTCTGCGGTTCCCCGGTCACTCTAGCGACCGCGGTGTGCAAGAGAGTGCGTAGTGCACGCGGGAGTCGTTGGTATGTGACGTGCGTACAGGCCGTGGGTGAATGCCAGATACCTGTCGTCGGACAGAGCGACGATTTCTGCGTCGAGTGCCACTTGGGCGGGCTCGAGCAGCGCTGCGGGATTGCTGTCGTCGATCGCAGCGATGTCGTTCAAGCTTGCCGGTGCACCCACACTGCGAGCTTCTGCAACATCGACCTCGACGCGCGGTCGAGCAACGAGAGTCGTTTGGAGACAATACCATCGAGTGTCGACGAGGATGCGCGGTTGATCCCCATCGTGAGTGCGGCACTGTCTTGAGCGACGGTGATGACCCCGGCGCGGTTCAGATCGTCGATCATGGCAATGGCGTGCAATGGATTTCCTCCGGCGGTGGCCAGCCACCACTGCAGCTAAGTGTCTGCCCAAGCACCGTGTCGGCTGTGGATGAGCATCTCCACATCCGCCGAGTCCATCGGGGCGGTGTCCAGGAACGAACGTCAGGGCTGGCGGTGAGTTTAACGAGTTGGTGACGCGCCGGGATGGTGCGCGAAGCGAATAACAAGGCCAACTGTAAATTGCGGGCGGCGCCGGCCAGAACGTTAAGGAGCTCAAGCGTCGCCGCGTCGGCGTGGTGTACATCGTCGATGGCCAACAGCACTGGTTCCTCGGCGCACAATTCGCGTTCGAGCAGGATTCGGTCGGCCTGCGGCGAAACCGGGGTGGGTAGATCGACCCCGATCTGCTCGGCGATCAGAGAGTACGGGCGACGCCGTCTCAGTTCGTCTCCGATCGATTCGATGTCGACTTCGTGCTCCATCTGCCGTAACAAGTAGGTTTTTGGCCGCTTCCGGGACTTGCGGTCAACATCATGTCTGGACGCCGGTACCGTTGCGCGCAGCGCGGCGGTGACTTCGGATACGATGGTGCGTCGAACACCACGGTTTGGACGCAACAACATGAACAATCGTAACAGGCGGGGGCTTCCGCCGATTATAGCGATCATCGCCATTGCGTGACCGATGCGTCCCTACCGCTGGATTGCGGTGACAGTAGTTCGAGCAGTTCTGCAGCGAAGCCTGCTTGATTTCGGCTGCGACAGTCCGGTTCGTCGATTTGCTGTGTGGCAGAAAAAGATGCGTGTGTTGACAGATGTTTCGGACGGTTGTGTGCCACAAGATAAGTGCACGTCCGAAAAATCCTCGGCGCGCTTCAAACCATGAAGGCGGGAGCCTCCGGGACCTCTGTAGCTGCTTTGTCGACCGGTTTCGGTCGACTACGTCTGCGCGTACCGAAGGGTATTGCGCCCAACGAAAGTTCTACTGCTCGTGTCCCACAACGACTTAAGCATCTCAGCGTCAGACAACGCTCGGGCAGCCACGATCTCGCCCAACCCGGATAAGGACGGCGAGATCGGGCACGGATCCTCGATACACCGCGGATTCGAGCGGCTCGTAAACTTCAGTGACGCGGTCGTCGCCATCGCAGCGACGCTGCTGATTCTGCCTTTGGTCGACATCGCCGGCCCGGTTGGCGCGGGCGGTGTCGGGCAGATCTTGATTGAACATCGATACCAACTTCTGGCGTTCGTGCTCAGCTTCACCGTGGTGTGCAGGCTATGGCTCCTTCATCACCGCCTCTACCACAACCTGTGCGGCTATAGCACGGCCCTTATCTGGGCGAACTTCCTGTGGCTGCTCGCGATCGTCTTTCTTCCGTTCGCGACCAAGTTCATCGCCGCAGGTGCTGGTTTCGAATCCGGCACCTGCGGCCTCTACATCGGCACTATCGCCGTCGCGGTGACAGCAATGCTGTTCCAGCGCATCATCGTGGCCCGCGCCCCTGAATTGGAGTTCGACGACGTCCGAGGCAGCACGCGGGTCCGCCCCGCTGCCGCAGCCACAGTGATCGCCTGGACCGCATTTACATTAGCAATCGTATTCGCGGACATCGGGGTGTTGTTTCTGTTCCTCTTCGCTGTCAGCGGAGTCGTCTCGCGCCACGGAACCTTTCGACTGCGGTTTCCGCGCCGCTCGTCGTGGCATCGACCCACGCCTGGATGAACACCGCGTCCCACGTCGTTCCTCTACGCAGTTGCCAGACTCGTTGATGGCGGATGTATCGATCGTGCGGTGTTTGAACTTGTTGCATCGTAGCTCTTTTTGACGAAATTCCTCGCAGATCCCGCCCGGGAATCGTACTCGAAATTCCCGGGCGGGATCCGACGCCCCCGCCGGCCAGAACTGGTCGATTCAATACGCCGCACAGCGACAGTTCGACGCCTCCAGCAATCTCCACATGATCACCGCTCCGGCATTGGTCCTCGGCGGTACGGATGACCATCTCGTCCCAGCCTCCGACATCGACTTCCTCGCTGGCGCAATTACCGACTGCGACAGACCATGTTCGAGGGATGCGGCTACCTGATCAACGTCGAATCACCGGAGCGCTTCGACGACACTCTAATGGAATTCCTCATGCACAAGCGATAATCCGGCTTCGCATCGCGCTTCTGCCCGCAGGATGTCTAAGTTGATACGTCGGCTCGATACTGCCCTTCCACGACGCTTGACTCGACATCATATTCTTCGGCTAGCGGACTCATTCGGCAACCGACATCGCTGCCGCAGCGCAGAACCCGATCGCGATGGATTTTGCAACGCTATCGAGTTGAATGCTGCACAGTAGTCGTTCCGTGGGTTCGCGTGTGCGTACGGGCGCCTCGATGATCGGTGCTCCAAGGTGCCGCCGAATCGGCGGACAATTGGACGATTCTCGTCGCTCGAAGTTCACATCGTCGGAGTCTTCCACCGAACCGAACAGGCGGAGCACCATCAGCCGGTGGGTGCAACGGATTGGGGAAATGATGCCGAGTCCGATTCCTACCGCTGTGTGGCTGCGAAGTTGACGGACCTGCGGACGGCAAGGAGGGAGAGACCCTCGCGTGCTGAATTAGTAAGGAAATCCACACAGTGGTGGCGTGTGGCTATGCGTGGATTCCCTTACCTTCCCGTCACGTGGTCGCGAAAGTTAGGACTTCAACCCGAACCGGCTGCAGTTTCTAGTCCTGTGTGATGGTCACCGAGGTAGATCCGATGAGTCGAGTTCTCGGCGGCGGGCGATCGTGTCGCCGAGCCAGTCGAACATGCGCTCGTCGGTCAGTTGACGGGCCATGGGTTGACAGTGGTAGTTCGCGCCGTCACCAGCCGAGAAGTGGCTCACCTCAGCGGTGCCGCCGGCGCGGTCAGCAAGTGTCTTGGATTGCCCGGGCCAGAACTGTTCGTTGTCGGGTTCGGTGAGGAACAGGGGCGTGGTGATCTGGGCTGCGGTCGCCGCGTCGAGGGTGTAACGGTAGACCTCGGTGAGGGTGTCGAAATAGCTGTTCTGTCGGTACGGGCGAGCGCGGAACGCCCACGTCCGAGCAGTGACCGACGAAAACTTCATGCCTATAGCCATGTCTCGATCGAAGGCGCTCTTCTTACCTGCGTGGAATAATTTCATCAGGCTGCTCGGAATGCTGCTGGTCCACGACGCCGCGACGTCGGTGACACCGGGGTCGAGTATCGCCGCCGCGATGCGGTGCTCGTGGGCCAAGGCCTGCGCAGCCCAGTATCCGCCTTGGCTGATCGCGTACACCGCCAGCGCGGCTCTGTCGACATCCGGTCGCTGAAGTAGATGGTCGACGACCGGGGTCAGGACTGCCTCCCAATCCGGCCGGAAGGCGGTACCGTTCTCGAATAGCATCGACTGTTGACCTGGGCCATCGAAGAGTAGGACGTTGTAGCCGCGTTCGAGTGCCGTTGCGGCGCCGAAGCCCCACTGACTACTAATGGCGCCGTCACTGCCGTTGACCATGATCAGAGTCGGCCGTGCTGCGCCGTCGTCGGTGGGGCGAAAAAAGTACCCGGGAAGGTCGGTGTCTTCGTAAGCGATGTCGATCCGTTCGACTGCGTGAGTTGTACTGTCGACGAAGCGGTCCCAGCTCGCGCGATGCGCCCGGTAGGTCGGCAGAAGCATCTCGTCGGCTGTTTCTAGCCCGCTCGCTGCATTGACTGCGACCGACAGATACGTCGCCGCCCGGAGATACTGTTTGGCGGCGGTGCGCCGGTGTCCGGCAGCCATCGCTGTATCGGCACTGGCATGTAGGCGTGTTCCCAAGTCATGCCAGGCGTGAAACCAATTGTCATGATCATTGTTCGCGACGGTGTCGATGACGGCGAGGACTTCACCGACATCGGTACAGCCGAAAGCTGCTGAGCCGAGAAGGATTCGCACTTCGTAGTCGAAGTCCGGGCCCGGATAGAACCCAGCGGTGAAGACGCGGTGGGGGCGAGGAGTGAAGGACGGTAGTTCAGGCATCGTGACTTCTTTCGATGAGTCGGGTGCTGAAGTGAGAACGAACGGGAAGAGAGCACGGTTGATTGTCGGCACGGTCCGCAGTCAAGGCCCGAGTCATTGCGTCGGTGCGGCATGACGACAAATAACACCCACGGCGCAGACCGGGCAATTGCATGACCTGCCTCTCTTCTTGTCCGCCCCGTACATGTGCCTTCTCGGTGTAGTGCAATCCAATTTTCGTCGAGTCGGGGTACCGAAACATTGGTCAAACCACGTAGATATACTTGCCAGCGAATGAAAACCGTTACGACAAGGCACGGTTGAGCATCAAACGGGGCTGGAATCATCAAAGATTCGAGCGAAGTTCCGTCGCCGGCGATAGTGAAGGCTCGCGCCCGGGGGCGGAAGTCAGCTAACGCCGGATGCATGACTTCGCGAACAGGAAGCTGGTCCGCCCTCTTCCGAGTGCGCACCCGCGCTGCGGTCAGACCGCAGCCACTCGCCGCGGATGGCGTCAAAGAACCCCATGATGGTCGCCGGGAGATTCCCCCGACAGGCTCATGGGGTTCTCGTCTGACTCCCAACCGGCGACAATGAGAGCGCAGTTACCTGCGTTCAGACCATTACCTGGACCCCATACTTAATACAGGTGTCGCACATCGAATGGTGTGCGTAGTTGTACTACTACAACAATTTCCGATTCCGCACCGCGTTGACACTCGCCTTGATCGACGTTGATCGGCACTGTTGCCAGGCAACACCTGGATGGGCTGATCGTCGAATTGGGCGGAGCATCTCGCGGATCGCGCAGACGCCCGCGCAGACGCCGCAGCGTCGTGCCCTTAGAGGGGTGACAGGTTGTGTTCCATTGCCAATGGCAAGACCTACCAATTTCGCAAGGGAAGCGTCTGACACAGGGTCAGGTTCGCTACTGTCCAGAGTTGCATGCGTGACCGATGTCAACACCGGCGTACGTGCCGAGATGTGGCGTGGATTCCCTTTATCTCGTTCGGTGCAGAGTTCGCAATTTGCTGATCAGGGACGGAACTATTGTTGACCGTCGTGTGGTCCATTGTGCATCCGCGAGGGTGGGAGCCGTCAGCTGAATACAGATGCATAAAGTAGTTGGATGTCCTCTGCTGTGGGAATGATCGGATTGTTCGCGGGCGACCCGGATGCCATGGCTTGCTTGGCCATCAAAGGCGTGAGCTCGTTCCACTGAGTTTGGTCGATTCCGTAATCCGACGGCGTCGGTACTGCGAGCTCCTGGCATAGATCCGTCAGATATTGCACCAATCGCTGAGCAGCTACAGAATCGATGTCCCGTTCCGATGCAGCGCCCAAGGAGCGTGCGCAATCGGCATAGCGATCTTCCGCTCCACCAATTGAGAACTCAGTAACAGCCGGCAGCAGCATAGCGTTGGAAAGCCCATGTGCGACGTGGAAGTGCGCGCCGATTGGACGGCTCATCCCATGAACGAGAGCCACACTTGAATTCGAGAAAGCCATACCTGCTTGGGTTGAAGCTATCATCATCGCTTCTCGCGCCCGCCGGTCTTGGCCATCGGAATATGCCGCGCGAATGTACTTACCTATCGCGCGGATTGAGGCCAGCGCTAGGCCGTCAGAGAAGGCGTTGCGCTTGCGGCTGACGTACGCCTCGATGGAATGTGTCAGCGCGTCGATACCAGTGTCTGCTGTCAGTCTCGCCGGCATGGATAAAGTGAGTTCAAAGTCGATGATCGACGCGACCGGAAGAAACGACAAACCCGGACACAGCATTTTCTCATCAGACTCGTTGTCCGTTACGACTGTGAATTGGGTTGCCTCGGAGCCGCTCCCGGCCGTTGTTGGAACAGCGATGATGGGAAGAGCGGGTCCCGCGTAGGAGCGCGGTGCCTTGAAGTCGCGCATCTCACCACCACTCGTTGCCAGAACTGCCAATGCCTTTGCAGTGTCCATAGGGCTTCCACCCCCGAACCCGATCACTGAATCGGCATTGTGGAGCGCTACGGCAGCGAGGCCAGGGTTCAAAGACTCGGTTGTCGGATCTGGAACCGTGTCGTCGAATACTGCAGGTTCTTTTCCTGCCGCACGTAAAAGCTCCAGAATTCGGTCGGCGCTTCCGGTAGCTGTCAAATACTTATCGGTGATCAGTATCGGTCGTTGCAGACCAAGCTGATCAATAACCTCCCCGATCTCGCTCACTGCGCCGGCCCCAATCCGGATTAAACGAGGCAATGCCACCTGTGTATTCACTAAGTGATCCTTAATTATTCTGGGGGAAACCTAGATTGATTCCGCCATGATTGGTGTCGAGCCAGCGTGTGGTGACGGCCTTACCTCTGGTGAAGAAGTGGACACCCTCGGTTCCATGAGCATGGGTGTCGCCGAAAAGGGAAGCCTTCCAACCCCCAAAGCTGTAGTACGCCGTAGGTACAGGGATCGGGACATTGATCCCGACCATGCCGACCTCGACTTCGTTCTGGAAACGTCGAGCGGCGCCACCGTCGTTGGTGAAGATAGCCGTGCCATTTCCGTATGGATTGGCGTTGATCAGCTCAAGTGCATCGTCATACGAGTCAACCCGAATGACGGATAACACTGGACCGAAAATCTCGTCGGTGTAGACGCTCATCGTGGTGGTTACGTGATCGATCAATGTCGGGCCGAGCCAGAACCCGTTGCTGTCTCCGGATGGTTGTACATTGCGGCCGTCGACGACGATGGTGGCGCCGGCCGACTCGCTGGCATCGACGTAGCCCGCAACCCGATCGCGATGCGCCTTCGTCACCAGCGGACCCATGTCTGCGCCCGTGGTGCCGTCACCGATGGTCAGGGCCACCGTGCGGTCGGCGATATTCTGGACCAGATCGTCTGCGATATCGCCGACTGCCACCACAGCGGAAATGGCCATGCACCGCTCGCCCGCGGAGCCGAACCCTGCGTTGACCATGGCGTCGGCGGCTAGGTCGAGGTCGGCATCTGGAAGAACGATCGCATGGTTCTTCGCTCCACCGAGTGCCTGCACTCGTTTGCCGTGTGCAGTTCCGGTCGCGTAGACGTACTGTGCAATGGGTGTCGAACCCACGAACGACACCGCTTTGATCGACTGGTTCTGGAGCAGTTCGTCGACAGCAGTCTTGCCACCTTGCACGACGTTGAATACACCGTCCGGAAGACCCGCGTCTCGCCAGAGTTCCGCCATCCACAACGATGCTGAGGGATCCTTCTCAGATGGCTTGAGCACTACCGGATTGCCAGCTGCAATAGCGACCGGGAAAAACCACATCGGCACCATAGCGGGAAAGTTGAACGGAGAGATTACCGCTACCGGTCCTAGCGGCTGCCGGATGGAGAGCACATCTATCTTCGTCGATGCGTTCTCGGTGAAGGAACCTTTGAGAAGGTGCGGTATACCGCACGCGAACTCCACCACTTCTTGTCCGCGTGTCACCTCACCGAGTGCGTCCGAGATCACCTTGCCATGTTCACGGGTTATGATCTCGGCGAGTTCGCCCTTTCGTTCGTTGAGCATCTCGCGGAAGCGAAATAGGATCTCGGTGCGTTTGGCTAGCGAGGTGTCCCTCCAGGCAGGGAAAGCAGCAGAAGCCGAATTGATTGCGGCGCGAGCATCCTCTGTTGCCGCAAGAGCCACTTGACCGATAACTGCTCCGGTCGCGGGATTGGTAACCGGAGCAGTATCCTGGCTGCTTCCGGCAAACGACTTGTTATCGATCCAATGTGAAATCGTGGTCATATTCTTGACTGCTCCTTGTGGTGACGTTCGCGTGCGCCAGCCTCGATGTTGCGAACCTGATAGGGATCTGGTGAGAAGGTTCCGTTCTCGGCCCGGAATTCCGACATGAAGTCGGGCCAGAGTGTGGTGAGTCGATTTGAGCGGGGATCGACGTACCAGCTTGCACATCCGCCTTCAGTCCAGACTGTTCCGCGGCTACGCTCCTCGACACTGTCGATGAAGGCATCCTCTACTTCGGTAGAAATTTCGAGGACGGCCAGTTCGGCTTTGATGAACGAAATTGCTTGCTGGATGTATTGAATCTGAGTCTCGACCATGTAGATGATCGATCCAGCCCCAAGTCCAGTGTTGGGGCCGAGCATTACGAACAAGTTCGGGAACCCGGAAACGGTTGTGCAGGCGAACGCCTTTCCTCCGGTCGACCAGTGCTCGGAGAGTTTGCGACCGTCTCGACCAGATATTCGGTAGGCAATCGGCAGATCACTGGCTTCGAATCCGGTGCACAGTACTAGTGCATCGAGCTCTACGTGGTCACCATCGGCAGTAATCACGCCGGACTCTGTAACCTGCTCGACGCTAACAGACTTGAGGTCGACGTTCTCCTTCGAGAGCGCGGGATAGTAGTCATTCGAAATGAGGATCCGTTTGCATCCGATTTCGTAGTCCGGCAGCACTTTATGGTACAGTTCGGGATCGGTAACCTGATTTTTCAGATGTGTAAGAGCGGTATCCTTGATCTGATCGATGAATGCCGGGACCTGCCGACGCTGCGGGAACCGCGACTCATTTCCCCAAAATAATTCGTCGCGAAGCTCTTGTGCAGCGTCAGGAAACTTCCGAAACAGGCCCTTCTCGGCATCGGTGTACTCGCGGTCGTTCCTAGGAATGATGTACGGCGCACTCCGCTGGAACACTGTCAGCTTGTTGGCGGACTTTGCAATCTCCGGTATGACTTGGATTGCAGATGCACCGGTACCTACAACACCGATCCTTTTTCCAGTCAGGTTGACGTCGTGGTCCCAGCGTGCGGAGTGGAAGATTTTGCCGGCGAAATCGTTGATTCCCGGGGTGTCCGGCATCTTCGGATCTGACAGATGACCTGAGGCGGTCACCAATACTCGCGTGCGGAAAATACCTGCGGTAGACGTGACAGTCCAGATCGAATCAACTTCGTCCCAGGTGGCCTCGGTCATTTCCGCATTGAAGTGAATGTGGGGGAGTACGTTTTCCTTCTCTGCCACGTCATGCAGGTACGCAAGGATCTCCGGCTGCGTTGCGTACACCCTCGACCAATCCGGGTTGGGCGCAAAGGAATACGAGTACAGGTGAGACTGGATGTCACATGCTGCGCCGGGGTACGTGTTGTCACGCCAAGTGCCGCCGATGTTGTTCGCGCGTTCCAGAACCGTGAACGAGATGTCCTCTGTCCGCGCAAGCGTGACGGCGAGACCCAATCCGGAGAATCCGGAGCCAACGATCACGACGTCGTGAACGGTATTGCTTTGCATCGACATTTCCTTTTCGATCAGGCGTGTGAGCGGCTGATCACAGTTCCAGCCGGATACTTATAGGGAGCACGGAGAAAGTCGCGGATGGCGATGAACAGTTCCGAGGGACGTTCGTGGATCACTGAGTGCCCCGACGGAATCTCGAAGTAGCACGAATTCTTGATGCCGCCGAACAGGAGCTGCGACTGCTGCGGGGACGACATGTGGTCGTGACCGCAGGCAACGACAAGAGTGGGGCACTCGATATCAGCTAGCTGTCCGCTGATATCGACGGACCGGTTAAGCTGCATTTCGTCGGATCGATCTCGACTGCCTGAGATCTTCTCGGTTAACGCGCTCAGTCCATCCTCGGTCAGCGAGTTCAGGTAGTTGCGGCTGTAACTGCAGAACGTCATGAATTCGCCAAGCAGTCCTGGATTTGTTTCGTACAGTCTCCGCCAGAGGTTGTTCCGTAACAGCTGGTGGGAATCAGTGCGGGCCCAACCTGCCACAGTCACGAGTGTTTCGACCATCTCGGGATGTTCTGCAGCCAGTTTCATAGCAACGACAGCGCCGAGCGAGTGGCCTACGAGCACTACGGGTGCAGTACCACAACGGCTTTCGATGGATTCACGGGCCTGTTTTACAAACGCATCGAGGCTCACGAACTCTGGTTTCGAGGTGTCGAACGTCAGAGCGATGGTGCGATACTTCGTCGCAAGCATGGGGAACACCGCCCAGTACGAGGTAAGTGCTGTGCCCCCCGTGCCATGGATCAGGACTACTGTCTCGCCGCCTTTCCCTAGAGGCGAGGACGTGGGGCGCGGTTCCGAATCGAAGTACTGAACCACTGAACCGTCGCTTACTTCGAGGACTCCCTCAGTGGTTCCTGGGTAGATGCTCACGTGTGTATCCCTTCAAGCCTGTACAACGTAAAACGGAGTGTTCACTCAAAATTTTTACAGGACAGTGCTGAGTTTTACAACAGCTGAGCGATCGGTGCGGTGAGGCTTGATCCGGTCTCCACCGTCGTCGAATGAGCGGTAAAGTGCGATGTCAAAATGAAAGTAGAGGCGGAGCGTGCATCGATTAGTGCAGTTAGATGGTGCTGCACGCCCATTTTTGTGGCTGTAGTCATTGCGTCCCATGGGTGCCTGAATCTCGACTGCTGACGTGGCATCTTGTCTGGATTGCAAGACACGCGCCCATTTTTGGTGTCGAGCGGTCTGCTGACGAATGCTGAAGCTAGCCACTTCCTAACGTGATTATGATAGTGCACTCCGTTTGGCTACCGCTGAGAATCAAGGTTGGCATCCGAATCTCAAACGACGCGACGCTTCAATAAATTGACCCGACGCGACAATCCGATGGACGGGCCGTAACCGCAGTGCTGGTCGGCCCGGCTTGTCGACAGCGGGAACCGCAAATCGAGTTCGCAGACAACATCGAGTCGTTTCGGGGCGGCTAGCGTAGATGCCATGTCGTGCAGGGCTCACGATCCGCTGACGGGGCGAATCCCGAGACTAACCTCTCGGGCATAAATAGGAGCCGTGAACGACTGATGTGCAGTCAGTTGGTCCGCGCATACATTGCCTCATCGGGGGATCGACCGCCAGAACTGAACCGTCTGTGTCTGTGCGGGTCGGCATCAGGCTGACAACGAAATCGAATTGCCGAGGATTGTCGGACCAGAGCGGACGATCAGACGTGACTTGTGCGGATTCGGAGTTACTGGCGGTGAGGCCTGACGGCTAATGTAATGGTTCAACCGGCTGCAACTGGCCGACCTTCGGTGCCGGGTTCAACTAGGAGGAGCGTGATGCAGCAGTGACTAGCCTGGGCCATGGATTAACAGGCGACATCCATTCCACTGGTCGGCGTGATCAGGCCAAACACGCCCGCCTTGAGCGAATTAATTTCGCCGCGAAGTCATTGCTCATGGATCGCACTTTCGAGGAGATAACCACCAAGGAGGTTGCAGACCTTGCTGGAGTCGGCGAAGCCACGCTCTTCCGGTATATCGGAAGTAAACACCGCCTTCTGGCGATGGTCTACGCCGATGCACTCGACGCCGTGCTCAACGGTACCGAGGAGTTGGATGCGAGGGCCGCAATCAAAGATGGCTCCCGCAGATCTGACCCTCGCTGGTACAAGGAGCGAATCTACAACGCATATCGAGCGCGGTGCGACTTCTACTTGCAGAATCCACACAATGCAGCACTCTACTTACGTCAAGGATTCGATGTGCAAAACGAGTTCAGCCCCAGGCATCTCGCGCAAGGCGACCGGACAATCCGACTCGTCGGAACGATCATGGCTGACGGACAACGCGCGGGCGCGTTGCGTGATGATTGTGAGGTGGATCTGGTCGCTCAAAACCTTCACGGAACATTCATTCACGAGATGGACCGCACTCCCGTTCGAGGCTACGAACCCTTGACTATCTGGGAAAGACTCGAACCGCGCTTGAGTGTGCAGTTGACTCCACTTTTTGTGTGCTCGACAGGCCACATCTGACCGAGCCTTAACCTCGATCCACCGATTGGTGGCGGGAACTCGGGTCGTGAAGGAGATCTACTCGCGGCGGGTACACATACGGCTGAACGTTCTACGCATCGGGGCGCCCACTGCTGTCATTCTGTCCTGTCAGGTGTCGACTGGGTGCGCAGGTGGCCGATGAACCAGGTGAGCTACGGATTCTGGCCAACAACGTAGTCCAGCGTTTAGGCACGAGGTAGATGCAACGTGAGTCGACGCCCGGATGAGGCAAGCATGCGGGGACGTTGATCAGGATGCGGCAGATGGTGGCAGTTACCGCCTTGGCAAAAGCAGTCCCAGCAATACTAGCTCGACTCGCATCAGGTTGAAAAGCAGTGGCCGCGAGCACAAGTCACGCACCGTTGGCTGCAACCGCTCTGGCGGCAGGTGATCAAGGGCTGAGTACTTGAAGTTCGTGTGGACTTGTTCGACGATCGTGTGCTGGCGGTGAGTTCTGTCCGCGGCGACGATGTCCATCTGTTTGTGAAGCCTACGCGTATCGAACAACGCCAACTGTGGCTCGGAGACCTCTGCGCGAGATACCCACCGTGGTGTCTGCTCGTCGTAGATCGCATCCGTGTATTTGATTGGGCTCCAAGCATCGTCGGGGACCTGAGTGATCGCTGCCCGTACCCCGGGATCCAGGCGAACCGCGACCGAAACCTCCGCTCCGCCTTTGATAGCCGCCGAGACGGTGGGGTGCCGATAGAACGCCGAATTCGCGCGCACCTACAACTAGGCCCCGAGGGCCGCTGGGGGTCGCGCAGGCGGCGAACGGTTGCGAGGGCGCTGCTAGGATCCGCCCCACGCTGCGTGGGGAGCCACACGATCCCTTACGCAGGCGTTTGTGCGGCGATCACCGGAACGGTTTGGACGGTGGCGATGGTTGCGATCAACGCGTTGAGGCCTTGCCTCCCGGTGTATCCGGATCCGGTTTACTGCTACGTTTCGCCTAAATTTTCGCGAAGCGGTTCGTCGAGTTCTGGATGGATCGGAGTCATCGACTCCGGCCGTTGTGGTTGGCATACGCCCAGCGCGCGCCGACCTCCATCGGACCGGGTCGGTAGTGGACGTTCGACGCGATGAGATCGTTGAACTCGGTGGGTGCTCATGCGGAGCAGTAGCTCGCCTATGCTAGCCGAATCGTGCTGGAAGACAACAAGGTTGCCTCCACGGGCGAGCATTCCATAGGTTGCTGCGTCGTCCAGCGCGAGAGTGTCGAGGTCGAGATCTGCACCGCAGCTAGGCTCGATGTTCTTGAGAGTGGCACTGATGACCGTGAGGTTTCGCAGGCCGAGGAAGTCCATCTTGAGCAGGGGTTGCGGTGCGCGGCAATCTGATCGCTGCCGAGAGCGTCCACAGGTGGCCGTAACCCACTCTTCGCGCGGGAATGCAACTTGCAGATCGAAAGGATCTGCATTGCGCGTGAAGCCCTCCGGGTTCGGTGGAACGACTGATGCTCGGTGTACGAGTGTGACCAAGTTGGTAGTCGAAGATTCCGGAGCAGTCCCTCAAGTTATGTCAGCTCGAAGTGCGGAATCGTGGGCTCATGTGTTGATTGTTCACGCCTGATGCTCGCATCAGCGTCAGGCGCCTGGGAGTCTTGACACCTGCGTCGATGGAGATTATTCTAGCCGTGTCCCACTGATAGTCCACTCCAGTTTGAGGAAGCAGGTTGGACTTGTCAGTGTGACAGCGAAATGAAGGGCTCCCATGGCAGGGCCCGTGAGCACCGACTCCGCGAGCGTAGGCGGGAGCATGGTTCGGTATGTTCCACACCAACAGGCCTTTCGGCCGAAGCTAGTGCGGTACGGATCGATCGGGGTTGACTATTTCTAGCTGTGCAATCGCATCGAGGATGGTGATCCTCAATCCGCGAGCAAGACTATGAATATAAGTGTTTCTCAAGTCATGAGTTAGCCGAGTTTAGAATCGATCGATAATCGGCCGTGTGGAGGATATTCTGCGAAACGAGGCCACGTAGTCTCTCCATCCCCGTTAGTGTTTCGATATTGACACGGTGATTGCATTCTTCGGAGGAGAGTGAAGTAAGACGAAACAAATATGCAAATGTAGACGCAATTTCGGATCATTAATCGAAGAAAAAGATAATAAGGCTGCCAGCATAATGATAATGCGGTAAGTTTTTTGTGTATTGCAACTTTAGTGCTTGCGTCGATGGATGTTCCTTTAACGCCTTTCAGTGTCGACGCAAAGTGTCTTGTGGTGTCATCTCGTAGGCATGCTGCTGCGAACTCGCCGCTCGTTCGATACGGCATGCCTACTGCGCTCGTACTTTGTCGTAATATGTTATGGCACAACATATTACGAGTTCAGTCTGAATGCAGAAAATTGATGATAGGAGGGCCCCGTCAAGTGAGGCCCACCTGTCATCAATTGTGGTTGCTAGGCGCTGCCACCGCCTCCGCCGAAGAATGCAACTAAGCCCAATGCGGCGGTAATTCCGGCAAGGACACCGGCCGCACCGCCGAGTACGGTGATTGCATCGTCGATGGCAGTCAAATCAGATTCAGACGAGCCCATTGAAAACTCCCAGTTGTGAGTAATGATCCGCGAACGCGGGATGTGTTGCCTGAATCACAATATAGTAAACGGCACTTGAGGGTCAATATGAAACCGTGAAAGATATTGATGTGCCAGAAATTTTCACTGAGTATTGATTGGAGCAATCAGCGCAGCAGGTCGATGCGGATCGACTCGCTATGGATTGCGGACGCACTTAACTAACGCTGGTCGGGCGAAGGCTGCCGTGTCCGTTGGCGACGATGGCCTGTGGTTGCGGTTGTTCTCGCCGTGTGGGTCGATGAACCGGCAGTGGTGGATTCCGAGGTTCTGCAAGATTTTCGTGACCGTTCGACGTGCAATGACGGTTCCATTCATCCGGAGTTCGAACGTGATCCGCGAGGCGGACCATTTCCGGCACATGGCTTCGATGTCGGCCACGACCTCTGCGGTTGTGGCTGCCGACTGATGGTTCAGCGCATGAGATCGTTGCAGCGAGGGATGTCGTGATGACGGGGCCGGCGATCCAGATGAGTTCTTGGGCGATGGTGTCAAGAGCGAACGGTGCCCGGACGGCGCTGGGCTCGACCAGTTGGGGATAGATCGCGCGAACGATCGGTGCGATAGGAGGAAGTGACACTCCCACAAGGAATCCCCGTAGTATCAGTATGCCCGGCTTCGTGGAGTTCGACAGTGCCATGGCGAGCAGGGCGCCGGTGTTGACGGTCGCCGTGGTGATTAGTGTTGTGGCGGCGCCGATGGTACCTGCTGCGCGCGGTGACGGGCATGGAGATGGCTTTGGCCGATGCTCAAGCAGGCAACGACGGTGCCAGCGAGTGCGTAGGATCCAGAGCGCTTCTGTATGTCGATCAGGATTGCCAGGGTGAGCATGCCTTGTGGAAGGCGGGGCCAAGAGTTGTGATGCAGTAATCTGCAGGACCCAGGACGTCTGCAACACATCGCGGTAGCGACCCACTATGACTCCTCTTGAGTGACTTACTCTGAATCTCTCGGTTCGTGGAAATCGGAACGTAAAGGGTTGGAACAGTGATGTTTTCGGGACGCTGCTTCCGGATCTTTGATGTCAGCACCGGTTACCAACGCAGGGCGCTGGCCCTCCACTGCCCCGGGGTGGGGCGGGAAGTCGTACGCTACGTCGGGTCGCGTGCGAAGATGTCACGTGTAGTGAGAGCTTTGGGATACTGCGCGTCCAGCCTTGGTTGGGACGCCGGGAAACGGGCTATACGAATTGTCGTTGTGTTTGTGAATGCGGTACATCGGTATTCGTAACATGCACTTCGGCGCTTCGGTCGGCTCCGATGTCGGAATGGTCGCCGAATGTCACGGTCTGTGGGCGTCGACTGCCGATCCAGAGCATGTGCCCTCCGACGAGGGCCCAAGCCAGGTTTGCCGCTGCGCTCGGCCATGCACCGTACAGAACAGCCGCTGTCCCCCCGAAGATGCCGCCCACGGTGTTGATGAATGCGTAACGCAGGGAACCGATTCCCAGGCGTCCGCGGGAGACCAGGATATAGCCGCCGAGGGTGCCGATTGTTCCCGCCCAACCCAGTACGGTGGCGATCATTGGTTCGCGTCCTTTCATATTTGTGATTCCTTCATGCTTGCGAATCCTCTTCTCAATTATGATGCCCTCACCCGTTAAGCACAATTGAAATATCGTGCATATAGGGTTTACGATTACTGAATGCTCTTGGATCCTCGTAGATTGCGGTTCCTCCTGGCAGTGGCCCGGGCCGGTGGTGTGCTCGCCGCTGCGGACGAACTCTGTATGACCGCGTCGGCTGTCTCACAGCAGATCACTCGGTTGGAGCGAGAATCAGGTTATGTTCTTCTGACGAGGACCTCGCTCGGCTCTGTGCTGACGGCAGAAGGTTTAGCTCTAGCCGATGCGGCGCAAGAGATCGAGCAGACCCTCTCTGCAGTGCGTTCGAGGCTCGAACAGGACGACGCACACCTGAAAGGGGTGATGCGTCTGGGCGGATTCCAGAGCTTCCTGTCGGTAATCATTGCTCCCGCGTTGCCAGAGTGGAGGCGCAGGCTTCCAGGTGTGGAGTTCGAGATCGTGGAGTTGGACACGGATCCGCTTCTGCGATCGTTGAAGGTCGGGGAGTTGGATGCGGCGGTGTTCGAGCTCGATGCCGGTGAGTCGGATCGACCGCTTCCGGCGGGTATGGTCGATATTCCGTTGCTCGACGACCCGTGGAAGTTGATGGTGCCGGCGGGAGTCCTGGTTTCGGATGTCACTGATCTAGGGCGATTGCGGGTGCCGTGGCTGGGACTGGACCCCACGGCTGCGAGTGCGCACGCCACTGCCCGGCTTCAGCGCGTTTCTGGTAACGATGGTGTTACTGCTCATCGGTTTTGGGGAATTCCGACGGCAATCGCTTTGATTGCCGCGGGGGAGGGGATGGCGCTGGTGCCGGCTCTTGCGTTGCGGGGAACGCCGCATGATGGCGTTGATCTTGTCGATGTTCCTGGGCTCGGTGTGCGCAGGATCGTGTTGCGCAGTCATCCCCGCAGCAAGCGATCGACAAATCTCCTTACTGCCGTGACCGCGCTGATCCGGGAGGCGGTGGCTCGGGTCGGTCTCGAAGAGGATGCCGCACCGACTGTTGTGCAGTGAGACTTCCGGACGCGACCAATCTCGACCGACACACATCAAGATCGTCGACGAGACTGTCCTGTGAGGGCTGATTTCGCCTTTCTGTGAAGGGTGAGGAGAGGCACTGCCGGGCGGCGAGCCTTGGCTCGCCGCCCGCGGTCTTGCGTAGCGCAAGATCTGAGTTTTCGGCGACTACGAGAGCATCAACCAGGGGTTAGCCACTCCGGGTGGGTCTTAGTTCTCCGCTACTGCGCGCATCTCTTCCAATCAGTCCTTGCGCAACCATCATTGGTCGACTTTGGTTCAGTCACATCGGACGTAAGGGTCTGCAACCCGGGCGAGGCCGCGGGTGGCTTGGCTCGTGGGGCAGGACGTAGCCGGAACCGAACGCCAATCGCCCGGGTTGCGGCTGCGCCGTACTTCGAGCCCGAACAGCCCGCTAGGGGTGCGAAAACGGATTCGACACCCGTCGATCTCGACCCACGCAGCGGTCTTTTCGCGAGTGGTCTGCAGCGAATATGTGCGATCAATTGCTTACGTGCGAGTGAGTACCGGATCGATCGGGCTCAGCAGGCCGACTCGATCTTCCAGGGCCTGAGCGGCGTCGAGGATCCAGCTCTCGCGGAAGCGGCCACTGACGATCTGGACCGATATTGGTAGCCCGTCGAGGACGCTGATGGGCGCAGATGCAGCTGGGAGCCCGAGATTTGGAACGAACGTCATAGGCCACCGGTTCTGCAGCAAGACCGACGCATCTTCGTACGAACCGGTGTCGGCGCCATGCTTGGGTGTGGTTTGCGCATCCAACGGCGTGAGCATGAGGGGCACGTCGGCAAAGCGGGTCTCGATCGAGGATAGAAGCTCGTTGCGGCGAGCGTAGCCGCGAAGGTAGGTGACCAGGTCAGGGCTGGGACCCCAGACTTCCTCCATATGAGCCGCCAGGTGGCCGAGTGAGATGCGCAGCTGATCATCCGCGGCGTCAAGTAGATCCGGATAGTCCATCGTCAAGTCCGTCAAGAGGATCAGTTGCCACAGATCGTGAGCCTCGGAAATCTCCGGGACATCGACCTCGACGATCTCGTAACCCGCGTCAGCCAAGTGCGCGGCCGCCTGCTCGAGTGCACGAACATTCTCAGTCGAGGTCGGCGTGCCGGGGACGTCCAGGACCACCCCGATCTTCGAACCCTTGGGCAGCGGCGCCTCGTCGACATACGGAGCATTCATCGATGCATGGTCACGCAACTCGGGACGGCTCATGACGCCCAGAGCCAGTCGCAGATCAGTCACGTGCCGTGCGATGGGACCATCTGTCCCCATGAGTGCCATGGACGGATACGCCGTGAAGTTCGTGTCGGGCGGTGGGCTCCAATTCGAGACACGTCCCATAGTAGGTCGGATGCCTGTCACACCGCAGACTCCAGCCGGATAGCGGATCGATCCACCTATATCGTTGCCATGAGAGATCGGTACGATGCCGGCTGCGACTGCTGCCGCGGCGCCGCCACTGGATCCACCGGGTACGTGGTCGGGGGACCAGGGGTTCAGGGTCCGCCCATAGACGTCGTTCTCGCTGCACCACCGCAGCGAGAACGGAGGGACGTTGGTGCGACCCATTAGGACAGCCCCGCTGTCACGCAACGAAGACACCACCGCGGCGTCGGTAAAACTCACCCTGTTGGCGTATGCCATGACACCATCTGAGTTGATTTGGCCAGCTTGATTCACGTTGTCCTTGATCGTCACCGGCACACCTGAGAGCAGGCAACCGCCGTCACCGTTGTCAATCTCCAAAGCTCGCTTGAGCGCCTCCTCATGGGAAGTGGTCACAAGCGCGTTCAGGTGTCCGTTGACGGAGTTGCTGCGATCGATATGAGCCTGTGCTACTTCTACCGCGCTGATCTCCTTGGACGCGATCGCGTCACGAAGAGCCGCGGCAGACCACCGCCACAGATCACTCGAGCGATTAGCAGACGTCATGTAATGCTCCTTGTCGACGGTATGACCCGCCGCGTAGATAGAATGTGGTCACTGGGTGCAACGTCGTTTGTGCTCACGCAACTGAGCGCTAGGTCACTCGACCGCTGCCTCCGACTCAGCCGAGGAGAGCCTGGCGAGGACTTCTGGATGCCTGCGCCGAACAGCCAGGGCGCCGATCACCCCAGCCACGAATACCGCTGGTGTCACCGACAGGAGCAGGACGTTAATGACGCCGCTCTGGCCGGTGATGAGCACGAGGTATTTCGCAAGATAAACAATTATCACTGCTAGCATGCTCGCCGCGATCACTGCGCAAGCCATGAGCAGATTTCGTCGGCGACTAGCCGGACGACGGGCGAAGAAGACGACACACGCAAGCGAAGCGAGCACTTCGAGGAAAAGCACACCCACCGCACCGGGAGTAGTAAGGCCGATCACGAGATCGACAAACGGATCGAGGTGGGCTGCGGCAAAGCCAACCACCACAGCTAAGGCGAGGAGCGTCTGTGCGCCGCCCGCAACAATCGGGCTGCCCGCACCGTTCGTGAGGCTGAGCATCCGCGGAAGCACTCCAGCGGAAGCCATGCTGTGCACGTAACGGTTGATAGCGTTGTGGAAGGACAGTTGGGCGGCGAGGACGCTCGTCACGATGAGGGCATAACTCGTGTGCTCCGCCCAGCCACCGACATAGTGATTGATCGCGGAAAAAAACATCGTCGGGCCCTGCGTCGCTGCAGTCTGTTGAGCATCGCTCTCACCGAACGCCTGGATGACCGACCATGTCACGAAGACATAGCACAGCGTCATGAGGCCCACCGCTATGTAGGTCGCACGTGGGATCGTCGTGCGCGGGTCGCGCGCCTCGGAACGGTAGAGGACCGTCGACTCGAATCCGACGAACGCACCTAGGCAAAGGGCCAAGACCGCCAACGTACTGTGATTGGCCCAATTGGACGGATCGAAAGACGCGTGGCCCAATCCTTGCGCCCCGCTTTGGAACGTGATGGCGAGAGCTGTCAGAACGAGGACGCCGGACTCGAGGACGATCAAGACACCCAGAACCCTCGCGCCCACATCGATCCCAAGGGCACCCATGCCATAAACAACGAGCACTGATGCCACGGCTATCACGGGCCAAGGCACGGACACGCCAAACAAGTTTTGGAGGGCAGCTTGCGCTTGCAGGCCGAGTAGCCCATAGAACCCAATCTCCAGACAGTTGTAGGCAACGATGGCGACCATCGCGGAGGCGAACCCCGCTACACCACCGAAGCTTTGACCGATGTACACCGCGAAGCCGCCGCTCCTGCGTGACGAAGCCGCCATGGCAGTGAAGCCAATCGCAAACAACCCGACAACAACTCCCGCGATTAGATAGGCCACCGGCGTGCCCAAACCGCTGACGGCCAACACGATCGGTGCAATGCCCGTCATAACAGTCAAAGGCGCCGCCGCCGAGATCACCATCATCACGATTCCGCCAACTCCGAGAGAGTTCGACCGGAGGCTTGTGGAGCTAGTTACGTTTTCCGTTTCGTCAGTAGTCACGAACTTTTCCTTCACTGTGAGGCCCTAGAAACGAACGACGCTCGTTTCAAGTTGAGGTAGATGTACAGCGCGAACGCGCGGTAGCGCAGCCGCGGAAACTCCCGATGGTGGCAGACCTCGGGTGCGGCGATCACGTCAGAGATCCTGCTGACCAACTGGGAACAGCTCGTCATCTCTGTGTAGGGAAATGCTTTGCGGGAAAACGATTCTGGTCCACTGTCCCGTTCTCTCCGCCCTTCCGGAACCGGTCGGTACCAACAACACTGTGAGTATCAGCGCATCGATCGCTGCTGTTTGTCAGCAGCAACGGAAACCTCCAAAAATTTGAGCAACCGAGCAGCGCACCTTGACTGAAAGTTCGATGTTCGGCCCGGTGGGAGATCGCCAGCGATCGTGATCTACGTCATACCGTGTGTGTTGTGACGGGTATTTCGGGCCGAACGGTTTCGGCCGTTGTCCCCGGTCAGCGGGCAATCCATATCCACAACCGTGCCCGATCGCGGAACCCAGTTCGGATCGGGTATCATTGGCAGGCCGTTCGCAGTGGTGATCATCTGTGCTCGCTGAGGCGAGAGAAATCATTCAGACGTGTCGCGACTTCCGCTGCTCGGCGGCCCGTCGACGGTCAACCTCGCGCTGAAGGTGCTGAGTTCACCAGTTGCGCGCATCTCCTCAAGCGTGGCAATCATGGCTGTGGCAATCTGACGTATGTCATCTTCGCTGAGCGCATCCGAGACGAACGCGAGATGAATGCCAGGGATTAAGACGCCACGCTCCTGCAAGAGTGCGTAAAAGGTCTTCTCTGCCTCAGGCAAATGAGGCATATCCCGCACGCCGTCGATCTGCCCGTCACCGAATATGACGTAGAACATCGATGACGCGTTCATGATGCGTACAGGTACGCCATTAGCGGACGCATAGTCGTTGACGAGACCAGCCAGCAGGTCACCCATCGCCTTCAAGCGGCCGTATACGCCAGGGTCGGCCGACAGAGTGTCGAGCATTGCTATCCCGGCGGCCATTGTTAACGGATTTCCGCTGAACGTGCCACCGTAGAATATGACCTGGTCTGCCTCCTCTTCGTAACCGTCCAGAAGAGTGTCACCCCCCGAGCCACCGAAGACGGACATGATGTCGCGACGCCCGGCCACCGCACCAATGGGAAGCCCACCGCCGAGCGCCTTGCCGTACGTAGCTAGATCGCACTTGACGTCGAAATACTCCTGGCCGCCGCCGTAAGCAAGCCTGAAGCCGGTGATCACCTCATCGAGCGCGAATAGCACTCCGACTTCCTTGCATACTGCGCTGAGCTCGCGCAACCAAGGTCCAATATCAGTCCGAGGGTTCGAACTCTGGACTGGCTCGACGATGACGAGCGCGAGTTCCTCCGCCTGTTCACGAATGAGGTCAAACGCCGCGGAACTGTTATATGGCAGCGCTACGACGGTGTCGATCACCGCGCTTGGAATGCCAGCCCCCTTCGACATAAGAGTCGGGCGGTCCCGCGGACTATCGAAATCTACTGTCACGCAGGCGTAATCGTGCGCTCCGTGATAGCTGCCATCGAACATGGCTACCTTCGTCTTTCCTGTAAACGCGCGCGCAGCACGGATCGCATACATGGTTGCTTCTGTGCCGGAGTTGGCGAAGACGACAGCTTCAGCGCAGGGAGCAGCGTCCCGAAGGCGGCGGCCGAGTTCATTTTGCAGTGGACTATGAACGCCGAAGTGCCATCCTCGTTCAAGTTGCTGAAGAAGCGCGTCGTACACAGGCTCGGGGCGATTGCCATAAATGTGCGGGCCGTACCCGCTGGCCAGATCGATGAGTTGGTTCTGGTCGACGTCGGTAAGATGCGGCCCACTCGCAGTATCTATATATACGGGGTTCGAAATTTCGACAGTGCGTACTATGCTCGCTGCGAGAATCTCATCAGCCTCCTTGTTGAGGCGGGTGGAGGTCGGTGCCTTAGCGGCCAACCTGGCGTGAACATCTTGGACTGGCGGTGGTATCATTCAGTTCCCTCTCCTTTTCTGAAATCGTTCAACCTTTTGAGTGAATTGTGGATCGCATGTAGATCGGTCGAAATGTACGAGGGTGCTGAAGGCTCAGAATCGTGAGCCGGATTGAGGCATTCGATCGTCCACGTGCCAGCTGTCCAAGGTCGCTCGACCGAAACCTGGTTGCTCGGTCCGGACGGGCAAGGGCAGTCGTAATGATTTAAGTCACATACGGTATGTGGGGAAGGTTATTCATCCCTTGGACGGATAGGCCATTGGGCTCGGACACAACTCAGTGATGATTCATTGGCCTTGCGCTTTAATGCGGCGGGATGGCCGGTGAGATAGCCCAGTGCGAGCCCTGCTATCTCATCGGCAAAATCCAGCGGTTGGTGTGCCACTTCGGCCGCATTGATCTCGCCGGTCGCGATCGTGTCACGAAGGGGGTGGCAGACCACCGCCACAGATCGCCCGAGTGACGTCCTGGAGAAATCGTTTCCCGCCTTCACGTTCTACCCGTCATACCCGCCTAGCCGAGAACGTAAGGAAAAGGCTGTTCAAGATCGCGAATGTACCAACGCGTGTGCGAAGTCTTCTCGCTTGGACGCCGCTGCCGGCGCAGCGGTGATTTTCGGCGTAGGCGGGGTCTTGCCCCCCGGACTCGCCGCTTCTGGGGTCGAATGTCGGTGTCCACCTGCCGGATAACTCCGGCAATACTTTCGTGACTTTTCGTGCTCACCGAGGTGAGTGAAGACTACGAAGGTGTCCTGAAGATCGGCAGCGAACTACCGGCGAACTCGCCCGACTCGTATCTCGATTTCGAGGTCACCCGGCGCGCGGCGAAAGGACGACAGTGACTGCCAACTTCGATGCCCACGGCTTGACTGCACGATGAAGTTCGAGAAACTACGTGGCGGCTCAGATGAAGTTGAGTGTGGATGCGGTTCGGGATATTTCGGCGCAACGACGTCACCGACATCGTTAATTGACCGTTGCAGTTTTCCCGCGCTCGTCGACAACGAAGATCCGTGAGCCTTCAACACCTGCACCTAAATAGTGTGCCGCCCCGGTGCGCGGGCTCATTTATCCTCAACGTGAAATGCACTGAGGTTGGCTCAGTGGCGTATCGGTTGCACGGGCATAGTCATGGTTGGCAGCGAAAGCTACGTGCCGCAACCGATGTCTTGTCGCTACTCTGCCGTCAGGCTTAGCTTATTGGCCATTACGCCGATTGCCCGCGATGGAAGTGAGGAGAAATTTTGTGCGCTTTCCGGGTCTTGCAGTCGGTTTCGTTCCGTGGGTGTTCTATCTGTCCACGCCGCACCCTCTCGGTGGCGGCGCTCTCGTTTACGCGAGCGTGATAGCAACAGCGGTGGCGATGGCCATGAGTCTGTGGACTCGCAAGCGATCCGGTATTAAACCGCTTGAGGCGACCGCGGCGGCGACTTTCACCGTGCTCACCGCCGCTGTACTTGTCAGCGGTGAACCTACCCGGGACTGGTTGCGGGTGTATTCACCGGCCGTTGCACTCTGGGTGCTCGCAGCGGTGATGGTGTTGTCGGTACTGACGGTGCCGTTCACAGAATCGTATGCACGCCAATCGTTGCCACAGAGCTACTGGCATTCGCCGCACTTGCGCTCGATCAATCGGCGTATAACCCTGGTGTGGTCGGGTTGCACCCTGGCAGCAGCGGTGAGTGTGAGCGCCGCGGCGAGCGCTCACGACAATGGGGGTCCGGCGGCGCCGTACCTGAGGCTCTCGCTCAGCTGGGTGCTTCCGCTCGTGCTGGTATTGGCCGCGTACAGGTACACCGAGCACGCGGCAAACCCGCGAGCCGGAAGAAGGCCGACATGACACCGCCGAGCTTCAGTGTTCACCTCGACAGGTTATCGGCGTCGGCTTTCCGATGCTTGATGTGAGCCAGTACACGCATTTGAGAGAACACATTTTCCGAGGTTCCCCCGATGGGCACGATTTCGATGCTCCGGATGAACCGAACGACGAGGGGGATCCTCCGTGTCCGACCACGCGAATACACCAGACCTGACGAAGCCGTCCGGCGAAG
>Ga0153993_100128_pt1 | contig 26411 bp, 28 predicted proteins | sample TSNC077MetaG_FD_104706 | JGI IMG/M metagenome (GOLD analysis project Ga0153993, IMG submission 104706) | Attine ant fungus gardens microbial communities from North Carolina, USA - TSNC077 MetaG | ecosystem: Host-associated > Fungi > Mycelium > Unclassified | place: USA: North Carolina, Lumber...
GATTAATCCTGCAATTTTGACTAAGTAGATCTTCAATTTGGATGTACGAATTAGATGTTTTACAACTACGGTTTTACTGAGTCATTTGCACTTGTAGATGTGCAGATTAGCCCTCTGATTCTAGTCTAAATTTGATTGGTCAGTCGACGTGCGAGTTTCACAGCTGCAGATTTGACCATTCACCAGACCATTCACTATCTGATCAGTGAGTTTGGCAGAATTCGCCCCCCTTTCATCACCCAAGGCGAATCTCGAGGCGAATATTTAGACCAAGCCTTATCAGTCATCACATGATTTCAGGACTGGCGCATATCCAGATGTGATTACTCTGGAACTTTGCAATGATCATTAAGTCCGCAAACGACCAGGCTGCTTCAGAAAGCATTGTGGAGGCATATATATTCATAATGGGAAGGGATTAAATGAAAGAGGTAGAAAGACTAATCCAGGCTAGACTGGTCGAACGCCGTAATCCTTTTTAAAGGAGTCTAATTCATGTTCTTTCGTTTTGTATTGCTCGGCAAGACTGACAACAGCCTTCGAAATCTGTTTGAATGTTCAACACTCGTAATATGAATTGAAAAGATTTCATCTACCCCATCACGGTTAGTCTGCAATACAGGAACGACATCTTGCACAGTGCGCTCGACAAGCACTCCGCCAACTAAACGGAAACATTTTCGGTCTGGTTCCTCCGCAAGGACTTCATTTAATGTGTTGAGAACGAGGCTAGCATTCCAGATCGGGTTATGGAGGTAATGAAACACAGAATTGGAGATCAAGCATACGTATGCTCATCTGCTTCCTGTTCGAGTTCGCCTATTTTGCTTGCGAGAGCTTGAAGGTCATTTTGCATCCGAACAAAGTTCTGTTGAATCTCTGTCTAAATGAAGGTCGTCAGCGCATAGTTCTGATAAATTGAACAGACGGACCCTGAGGCGTCAGCGATGGTTTTTTAGCCTTGGAAGAGGAAGCCATGGATGAGGGATGAAAATCTAATTGGCCAATGCCTGTGACATGTCACTCGCAACCGTCACGCCTAACTCGAAGTTGGCATCTTCTCCACCATGTCCTTTGCGCGCATCATCGGGATTCAGCCTCGCATTCTTACTGTCATCGCTCGCCAATATCCTTCAAATAATTGTCGTCGGCTTATATCTTCTTCATCCTGCTTTTATAATCGCCACGCCCCTTACCCCAATCTCCAGAGTGATCTTGACGAAAAAGTTAACCGCAACCGTGCACATGCCACACAGGAACATGGCTCCTTTGACCCTGCAGTGAACCCCTACAGGAATGGTCCGAGTGCTATCGACAAGGCTGTTCACCTTTTTTTCCTCACTGAGATCCTCCGAGGTACTCCGATCATCTGGTGTTGAGCTTTCTCGTTGCTGAATGTCCGTAGGAATGTGGATTGTTATGGAGAACTTCTTTCGTCCTCCCTATACAATCATGTATCCGTTCGAGAAAGGACCTTTATCTCCTCGTTTCCGTGGCGAACATGCATTACGTCGTTATCCCAGCGGAGAAGAGCGTTGCATCGGTAGGCTGTAGAATTGAAGGACGTGCTCAGGTGTCCTTACGTATCTCCTCAAAAGCCTGCAAGCTTTGTGAGGCTATTTGTCCTGCGCAGGCTATTACAATTGAAAGCGAACCTCGCCTGGATGGATCGAGGAAGACAACTAAATACGGTCTGTGCAGATTACGTGGAAGACATTGCAGTGTCATTTACATCGTCCCAGATATTGATATGACTAAGTGCATATACTGCGGATTCTGCCAAGAGGCCTGCCCCGTTGATGCTATTGTCGAAAGTGCGTCTCAGTATCTTCCCCGAGCTAGGAATCCCTGAATAAAGATGGCTTCCATTCTAGCACAAAATCAAGAATTCTCTACTGAGACGCGCGAGGAATTGCTATACAACAAAGAAAAACTTTTAGCAAATGGCGACAGAGCCGAGGCCGAGATAGCTGCGAATCTTTTGGGTCAGTTGTCATCCTGAATCGTGAATTCTCCCATGTGCATATCTGATTGTTCATCCTTTTAGCGGACCATGTATATCGATGATGCTTTCTTGTCGTTGGATGGTCTTTCTATAGCGCCTTCCGTAGATTGTGTATCAGGGTATAGAAAATTTCTATCAGATATTCATTTTATTCCCATATTTATCCTGGAAACTAGCTTGTCCCTGTGGCAAGTGGCGCTGGGGTGCACCTCCATGATCCTCTCCTACCAGAAGAGTCGTGAAACTGCTTTCTCAACGTGTTATAAATATTCAAACTTTAACATCATTGATCAACTACTTTTGATCTCTAATATCCCCTAGCGACTTCTCTTGATTTTAACTTGATCCCAAACAAATTACTGGGTCTATTGGCAATGTAAGTTGAAGCAGTGTCTTTACGACCCTAGCTGACTGCTCCTTCTCGCAGAATCCCTAGGAATCCTAAGATCTTGTTAGTTAATCAAGATGTTAATGGCATGCTAATGAGGTAGTCTGACTCGACCTTCTGTAATGGAACCTTGGTAACGATGTGGGTTTATTCTCTATGCGATCCTTTTCTCAAAGGAAAACTCAAAACATCATAAGGCGGTGTTGGCAGATTGTTCTTCTTACTAAACAATGACTCCTCAGACAGCGTCAGACCGACCCTTGTGATGGTGTGGCCACTTTATCCCCGGCCATAACGAGGATTGTCTGCTGTCAATACCAGATTGTCAACGCCGCTATCCATTCTGTGGAGCGTAGACTGATGGTGAGCGAAGCTTATTCGAATTTCAGTTCTCCTTATCGGCCAATTCAGCCCAAGACTGGTCACGATCGAAATACAGCCATTGGTCATTGTGTAATTGCTGTCACTAGTGTCAGCCGCGGCCATATTATTAATTCCCAAGACCCATCGCCAGTTTCATACCCTGTCCGGCCAAACTTGACTCATCGAGTTCTTCTTCGCAATGGACTCATGCGTCAATAATAACTCTTTGCTTGCGGTCGGAAGAACGCCGAATCAAGGTCTCCTGAAGAAGATCAGTCACAAAACAGCTTCACACAAACGGTGAGTCCTCCGTCACCTGTGTTCCTGGGAGCTGTCCAAATAATCATTGACATCTTGTTTTTGATCTTTTGGAAACCGGTGATAGCACTGTGCGAGGACGCGCAGTTCCTCAGCCATCGGTCAACCGGCCCTCGGATTCACCTGTGATTGTTTCTCTCCCTTTACAAATTTCTACCTCAAAGGAGTCACGATCACAAAGCATTCCCACAAGACGACGCAATTCCCGTTTCAAATATGCATCTCGTCATTCTGTGCCCCTATGTTCCGATATGCCGGTGTATCAGAATACAGATTGCGATGCTGTGACAGATATTGCATCTGTCAAGACATTCAATGCACCTCAGAGACGACAACGTGGAGCGTTGTCATCGACTTTAGGAAGTTCTCCGAATGGACATTCACACTTTCCGAAAACACGTAGGTACCACGCAAGCCACACCCTTGGTTCGCCCAAATTGGATGCTATTGAGAGTCGGCAAGATTCTGATGGAGCCTCTACGACTTCGAATTCAAAAGTACCATCTAGAGCATTGGGAAATGCCTCGGCAGAATCTAACCGAGGATTTCGGGCGAGACTCATGTTATCTGAAGCTCGTAAGACGATCCAGAATTGCAAAACCGACCAATCTGACTCAGGCCCAAAACGGAATCGTTCGAGAACGCCCTTCGTAATGGATATTGTCTTGGAACTCAAGGCCCAGTATGCTGGATACACTACTGAGGATTTGTACGTCACCCTTGAAGCTATGCGTCGGAGGGAGGATGTCCGACCTGTATTCGAACACCTCGTGCATGATTTTTCTACTGGTGCCGAGAGTGTGAGTGCTTATTGGGATAACCAAGCGAAAGTTTGGCAAGATTGGAAGATACCGGTGGACGAAGATATTGATAGTGGCAGTGTGAGAGGGTTGGCATTTCCTCCCGGGCCTGGATCCGAAGGTATCTTGGGAGCCGCTGAGATGTGTCAGCGTCTTCTTGGAACAGAGGGCATATTACCACCAGACTCATTATCTAATGGACGTGCAAGCTTTCCTGATTCCATCGAGCGCTCCACGGCTTCTTGGTGTCCTGTGTTGAGATGCGACTCTGCCACTGATTTTCACAGACATATACCATACGCTCCTGAGATGTGATGCTGTTCAAAGGGTCAAAATAATCTGGTTGATTTGAATGCCAACACAGGTTCTCGGTCATTAGCATGTTGATTGTTTTGTCCGAAGTGGTCATATTATTGTCATTCGGCTGCGCCGCGGTGGAGTGAAGTTTATATGTTAGATTCTGTAGAGTTTTCGGGCGTTATATCTATCCACATATGTGAATACCCTTGTGCCTACCGCAGTCAGTACTGCTTTTAATAAATTGGTGAAGTCATTGTTTATTCTTAGCACAATAGCAATATTGCACGACGAGTCAAGAAAGGTCAGATGCCTCGTGATATCAGTTCTCTCTCGTAAGCAGTCATGATATGTGAATATGGCGGTGGATTCCGCCCCTGAGTCTGTCTGTCACTTCAAAGGGACAATCCCTGTTCACCATCATCTTTGCGTAACCCACTGTTTTGTACCTGAAAACGTCCAAAATCTGTCAAATTCTCAATCATATCTGAATGTAGTAATCCAAAGAGAGGGGAGAGGGGGAAAGCTTATTTCGATGACGAAGGAGTTTTTTGAGTTGGGTGTATCTCGGTTTGTGATTCCACAACATTGCAAGTATGCATACATTCATGCTCTCTGGTGAAGAAGACGAAGACGAAGATGAAGGATCGTAAATTAGGTATGCTCAGGTCGGATGACCAATGTCTTGGGTAGATTGGCTGTTGTTCCGTCCGTAACCGTGGATAAACTTTACGGTGGAGATAAATGAGGTGAGGGTTTTTTTGTTACATGCCAATTCAATAAAAACTAGATTGATTCAGTGTGTCCGTTACACCACACGCACGCGCACCAGTGAATAAATAGATCAAAGAGAGGGGGGTTTCTAAATTTGTAATCGAAATCGAAGAAAGAACCATGCTCATGGTTCAATCTGATCTGACCTGGTAAGGAAGGGAATATTCAGAAGCCAAGAGATTGGCATCAAGAATGTGATAGCTAAGGAAAACCAGAATATCGTACGCACAGCCAACCAATCACGCGATAAAAAAAACAGACGTAAATTGATCGCGAGACCCCTTTTTCTCAAGACCTTGAACTCCATAACGCCGATCCTTCCCCCCTTCCGCCTGACCTAAGAAAGGTTGTTCTGGCCGTTCAGACCGCTTACAAGTCGTCATAATGACAAACATAGAACAATGAAAGCATATGCTCACGATCTCTCTCTCTTTCAAAATGGATGGTAGTGGGGATTCTTCTCAAAGTTTATCAATAATTCAACAAACCTTAGTTGATGCCCGGGACTTTGGTTTTTTTATTTATTCTGTTCCCTGGTCCTTTCATCCGTGATAGATTGATTTTTGGGCATTTTCCCGGAGCAAAAATGGGTTCTGATACATGGATGGGTTTTTGTTTACGTTATGTCGACCTGCACATCCTCCCGACTTCGGCGCAATAGGAACTCGTGATTGAACCCCAATGACCATTAGAACCTCTGAGCACTTGGTCTTATGATCACATGGCCTTTCTTCCGTGATGTCGCATCACCGATCCGTTAATGACTCTTACTCATTGTATCGGGAGTATTCTATAACAACGACTGAGAGAGAGTTGCGATAACGTTACGAACATACACACGTTTGTGAAACTCATACCTTCCATGTGGTTTTTGAAGACATCGACATCTCGAATGACTGATCGAACTTCTTTCTCACTCACACTACCCGTCCAGGATCTCCCATCCACCATTACTACTCCAACACATCCGTCCCCTCAATCTTCAAGCTTGGAAGGGCTCAGTCCCAACACTCTCAATAAAACCTACTAATCACCCTCTCAACTCGCGAACCTACTGAATGACATAAACATTGAATTAGCTTTTCAGGGTTTTTTCTGGCAGAAAGATGACGTAGAACGGCTGAACCTGCTTCTTATCACACACCCACACACTCCAGCCGAATTCAAATTCCGTAACCAAGTAGTACAACCAGATAAGGTCGGCTCTGAGATAACCCATAGACTTTTCCATCTCCCGAATTGGCTTTTAGGTGTCTTAACCTCTCTCCCATCTCAATGTTGACTGTCTCCAGCGAAAACAAATTCCAAACCGATGCTCTTATTTATTTGAAAAAGCTACATAAAGAAAGGAGAGCGAACAAAAATACTTCAATACATTCTTTTTGCAGGAGAGCCGCATGATACATACAAAATAACCTTCTCGGGTACGCTCTGCTTTGCTTTTCTATATGTATATGTACATACATATATATCTATAACGAACTCAAAACAGCTCCACATCTTCCGACATCACACGGACACGAACATGAGGCTCACAAGGTTAAGATAGGATCGGACAAAGAAAGGTAGTAGAGAGAGAGGACCTGTTACGGCAGCAACAACAACAAAAGGAAGCCATATGTCCAAAATAATCGCGCACCCCGCAGTCCGGTTCTGTGTAGTACAAGATTCTTGCACACTGAGATCTTGATGTTCAATCAATTGTCATGTAGTTCTGGTGGAGGAGGAAGGGACCCATCACGGTGATCATAATAACGTTTCAACGAGCACTTGTCCCTGTCTTCACCTACAATTCCGGAGGCAGGTGTATTACGTCTAGATTTTGCTGTGCCCCGCCCTCCAATTTCATTCATGTTGTCCTTATCGCTATCGATGTCCATGTCCATATCACTTCTGTTTCTCTTCCTCATTGGAGCCTCATGTCCGCGGTCCAAGCGATCATAATGAGGATGCCCAGATCCAAGAGGAGGCGGAGGAGGCGGAGGAGGATGAGAGTAGATACTTTCGCGTCCGCCACCGCCACCTGCAGCGGCAGTATTGGCAGAAATGACAATATTTCCGCTGGATCCGTTGTTCGGGCCGGAAGACGTAGGATTAGGATTGGCATCGGTAGGAGTAGAAGACAAAGGGATCCTTGCATGGTCATGAGATGTAGATCTTCCAACTCGGTTATCTTGGCGGTCATGTCCTGCAAACTCAAGGTCCTCTGTCATGTTGCTGGATTGACTAATGGGTCGAAGCCTGTATGAAGTATGTCTTGCAGAGTTTCGTTCTTCATACAACTGTGTGCGTGAATCAGGCCGCGAAGGTATGGGGGGTTGGTCTATTGCAGAATTATGAGAACCAGGAGAACCAGAACGGGAGATATGGGCGGATGGGTAGGGAATTGCAGGATCACGGTGATAGATGTCTTCTCTTATCCGGGGAGGGGGATGGGAGGGGGGGTAGTCTGGATAATCGAGACGATGTGGGGCTGGGTGAGGGGAGTGAATGTCGGATTCTCTCTCCCTAGATTCACGATGTCTAGCGTCACGTTCCCAGTCTGCACGAGCTTGGTCATCATGGTAGAAGGAATGAGGGATGGCATGGTTGGGTGGGATTCTACGGGGGTCAGGATGAGGAGACAGATGGGAAGGATGTCTGGAATGAGGACGAGGATATTCGTTGGGATCCATACGTCTGGATGATCCTCTATCTGAGGGTGGTTGAGGACTATGGAGGGCGGACATGGTATCAGGGTACTGCTGACCGGGAATGTGGGGGTAAATTTGGCGTGGGAGAGGCCGAGAAGACTGCTGGAGAGGTCTAACACGTTCAGAATGGAGAGGGGGACTGGAGACGGGATGAGCTCGAGGGTCGAATGGGGCGACGGGAGGGATGTGGCTATGAGGAAGCGGAGCAAGGTGGCGGCCAGAGTCGTGGACAGGGACATGTCTACGCAAATACTCTGCAGAAAGAGGCTCACCGTCGATGGCCAACGGCCGATCTCGGTGCGACCCAGAGTACGACCGGGATGGCGCATGCCCAGATGGCGGCGGCACTGGCCCCGCGGTCACGGGGTCTGTCGCCGGTGGCGCAGAGGAAATACGTTCGTACAAAATACTAGAAAATCGAATCTATGCAGTCGGAAAACAAAACCTGCAAGGCGGACAACGTACGCGCGTTCAAGTTTGATCCGTTGAATGTTCCGCTTTGCCTGTAGAATATTAAACTGGAGCCTGTCATTGCCCTAGTCGAGGTGAACAGACAATTAAAAAAAGGATGAGGGGGACGCACGCCTTCAATTTCCCTGACTTTGCGCTTGAGGTCCTTGTATTTTGCTTGATACTTGGTATCTTCGGCGCCGGCAGTGATCCCGAGGGAATGAAGAGGACGGGAAGATGCGGAATGAGGCGGGGAGAGATGACGGGACATGGTCAACCGACAGGTGGCAGAGGCAAATATCCGTAGCCCAATTAGGCAATTCCCCGGTCCATGCGCATTCTCACGCATAGATCACGTGGCAATTTTTGATTTGGAGGTAACCACTATCCTGTGTTGAACCTGGCCAACGACGGATAAAGTGAGTTTTTGGTGACTGTTGGGTGTAGTAAACTTGACTGATATTGCATGGCAGTGTCGGCACCCTACAGACAGTGCGCAGGCTGATTTTAGTTCTTTGGGTGTGGCTGATGCTGAAGACTACAGAGACATGCCCCCTGTGGGGGGATTTGAAGCAATTAAATATAAGCGAAATTTGCCACTGCGAGGACCAGGAGGGCTTGCAATTTTGAGCGGGGTGACGGCGATTTGTGCGTATGGCTTTTATCAGGTTGGGCAGGGAAATCTGGAGAAAAGGTAAGAGTGGTTGTGGTGGGTGCTGACATGGGCTAATGTCTGGCAGAGAGCTGCAACGGGAAAAGGCATGGTCGAGGATTCACCTGGTGCCACTGCTGATGGCGGAGGGAGACCGGGATGGGTACCGGCGGGAGCAGGCAGCGCAACGCCGAGAAGAAGCGATTATGCAGGTAAGTGCGGTATCCGGGGGATCGAACGATAGCCATGACCCAGATCAGACAGGAAATCGCGTCTGCACAAGGTACAGCCCCCCGTCACTCGTTGTTTTGTAATAGATTATACATTTGAGATGTGGATCGAGATTAGCCTCATTAGGGCAGGCAGTGTGAAATCCTAGGATTGCAGGTCATCCAGATTCTCACCGCGCTTCTCTTTGTACCGTCGTCGAGGCCACCAGCAGCGCCCGACTGCCCGATTTCCAGCACTTCCAGAAAAGGAAGTAGAGTCACAGTCATGAGATGCCGGATACCCTTAAATATGCCTGCGCTCAGATGTTACCTTGTGCGTTGTTTCACCATGCAGGACCCTCTCGATGCTGACCCTATGATTTTTGGGCCTCTCGACCTTGACGATGTCCAGCCATGGCTCTCTGATGTCAAGCCCGTCGACCCATATGCCAACGTCGACCCGTATACCGACGTCTTCAACCAAGGCCTGTATGACTTGGACATGAACCACTGGTTCGCCGATCCTGAGATCACTGTCGAATCTCTCTTTCCATCGTCCATCTCGCCTTGCGATCTCGATGTTCATCACCCGTCCTCTCCTCTCCATCCTCCGCGGCCCCGCCTCCTCTCGGCCAATCCAACCCCGACCTGGGCAGCTCAACTCTGGGACGGCGTCACTCTCCCTCCCTCCCCCGGTCCGCCCCGGCCCTCCGTCCGCCAGTTCACCGACTCCACCCTCCGCCCTACCCGCCGAAGTTCTGTCCACGTGCTCACTTCCTCCAGTGCGCCCCCCTTTTCCCAGAATCGCCCACCCATCACCCGCTCCTTCACTCGCTCCTCTCATGACCGTGACGCAACCATCCGTCGCAAACAAAGATGCGAGGATCCTGACATGCGTGAGTCCTTCTTATCTTCTTACCATCACCTCCACCACCTCATCATCATGATTTACAGCTTTGAAGCCCGTTCTCAAGCCTCCCAAACTCGCCCCTTCTGCCTGGCAGCTCTACTTCACAGACTGGATCCAGCGCCAACAGGCTTCGGGCACCAAGCTCAATGTCGCTCAGGCTGCAAAGGAAGCAGGTCAAGAATACGCTTCTCTTTCTCCCCAAGATAAAGAGGTCATTTTTATTCCTCGTCTCTTGTTCTTCTTCTTATCCTTTCTCTTCCAGCCTTATAAGCGCCGCTCCCAGGCCGCAAAGGAAGCTCGCGAGCGAGAACTCAACGCTTACATGCGCTCACTCACCCCTGACGACATTAAACGTGAGAACGCCTACCGTGCTGCCCAGCGCAAGGCTGGCAAGTCTCGCAAGAGCAATATCAAGGATCCAAACGCTCCCAAGAAGCCCCTCAGTGCCTACTTCATGTTCCTCCAATACATTCGGGCGAATCCAGGGCTCGTCCACAACATCTTCGGTAATGAGACCGAAACCACCAAGCAGAGCGTCCTCGCCGCCGCAAAGTGGCGGTCCATGACAGACGCAGAGAGACAGGTACCTCGTTTTTTCTCTATTCACTCTCTATCTCACCACTCTATAGCCCTTTTTGGCCCAGGCTGAACATGAGAAAATGGAATACGAAGCTGCGAGAAGGCTTTACGAGGACGGTGCTCCTGCCTATGGCACCAACATCAATTTCAGTATTTTGCCCAATAGCCCTGGTTTTGCTCCTGTCAAGATGGAATCCTCTGAAAGTGACAGCGAAGGTTTCAGCACAGATGATGGTGATCGCCTCCCTCAGTCTTGAGTATAGTCTTGAGTGTGCCTTGTTCTTCACGACTAATTTCTTCACGACCCTTATGAATCTCTACTCATTGACATTTTAACAACCCATGATACCATTTTTGTTTGCGGAATTCCATTTCCTGCCCTGGTCGTCCTAGACGACCTCACACAACTTGTATTTTTACTTAGTGTATGTAGAGCCTCTGTGGCTCTGATCTTGTTGCCCTATTGCGTTGCAAAGTTGCAGTAATATATATGCATTGAGCATAGGGTGTATGTATATATATGTAAGTTAGCCCAAGTCCTCTCTTTGCTTTGTAGGATGATCACGGGGGTGGGATTGTGATGTACAGAACCATATTCTGATGGGGATCTCCATCTTCAATAAACTCTTCGCCCTGGAAATTGATAAATGAATTAGTCCTCCGAAAAAAGGGAAGATTACCTCTTGTACATAACCAAACCTAGACATCGTTTGTCAGTGCAGCCTCGAGGCCAAAAAAGGGTTTGAAAGGGAATGGGCAACAGACATACTTGGCATAAAAACCTTTTGCATAGATTTGTGAATGACAATTAATTTTGATCTGCCTCGGTAGTGATGGATTCATGATCACAGAACCCCTCGTCGAATTTGCAGAAGCATCCGATTTCACCCAATCATGAAATGCTTCTACAAGTTTACGACCGAATCCATACTTGCGATAGTCTTCAAGTATAGCAAGTCGTGTGAGTTTATAGGTATCCGTTATTTGGGGTATTAGATAGCCACGAATGGTGCCGATGGGTGTGAGGGAAGGTATGAGGCGAAGAAGGAGATGTGTGGCAAGTTCTTCTTTACTAGGAGAGAAAAACAGTTCATCGCTTGTGTATGTGTATGTGTGTGTATTGTTACGGACTCATCAAATTCTGTGTTCAAGGGAAACTTTTGTTCGTGGTGAAAAACATTAACTCTCTAGAGAAAAAAAAATCAGATCGTTCTAATGAGAACGGGGAGAACCAACGATATCGAAACATTGCTGTATTTCATCTTTTGAGCTTGCGAGGACAATTTCGAAAGGCGGAATGGCGAGGTCTGGTTTATGAATTGTCATCAAGGAAAATTGAGATAAGATTGTTTACCAACAGAGTCGAGAAAGGACGACCACGTGATGTCTAGCAACATCAGACTAAACATTAGACTTCGCAACTTGTCTTTTTCTTCTCTGTCTTTTTCTCTTTACTTTTCTCTCTCTTTTTTGGATCAGCTTTGAGTGATCTGCTTTCAATTTGTGTGTTTGGAATTTATAGTACTATGTATTGGATATAGCTGGGGCAAAACTAGACCGCGGCAAATGCGTACCTATCAATTCTATATTATACATATGACGAGTTACAGTACAATAGGTATAACATCCATTGTTTTAGTACAATTAAAAAAACATATTTGTCCGAGTTGAAATATTCAATCGCGTTAAAAAATACCACGTGATTTAAACTGGAAGCTGACCTAATTTCCTTTAAATCTTCTGTATGAATATACGGCTAAGCTCAACCTTTATTTTCTTTTCAGTTCAGTGAAAATCTTTCTCTTACACTGATTTTCAAAGGTGGAACTTTCAGTGCGTTCCAGCTGGCTGCTTATCTTTTTTTTTACAAAAATATAGAGCTCGGCGAAAACGCTCATGGTTGAACCGTTGACAATCGTCATACGAAATTCTCTGTTTCCTGGTCGTTCTGTTTTTCAAGGAACATCTTACCCTACTTGTCCTACTCTTGTAGGCGGAGTTATGCATCACCAACATCGGCATCAACATCCATTTTTTTCGTCAAACCTTTTCAGACCGTCCAAGGGGAAAGAAAGAGAAGAACCGTGTTTGCGTCGCGTTTCACAGTGTAGAGAGTGGTCTTGCTGTACTACGCGTAACTTCTTATACTGCCCAAGTAAGTCTCGTGGATTTTTGGGGAGAGTATGTAATGTAAATTAACTTATTTGGTTGTTTAGCACATGGGATCCCTTTCATGCTTCAGGAATTGTCACTACCTAGGGAACGACGTCTTAGGCGGTTTCAAAATCCAAAAGCGTATCCTGTCCATCGTTTGAGCAAGAGGAATTCGTCGTCGTCGTCGAATGGACAACGAAGGCATACATCCCATGCCACGGCACGATCTACTCGAACTTTCTCGCAATCCCATCAAAACAATGGATCCTCATCCTCAACCCCATCCTCGTCCTCATCTACAATGTCTGAAACCAATCGACCTCCGCATTTAATTCATCTTGCGAGATATACACGAGTGGATGTAGAAAATTTGAGATTGGATGATGCTTGGCGATCTTTTATCACATTTCTTGCAGACAAGGAGGGTGTTGAACGAACAACAAGAGATAATCAAGATCATATCATCGTTCTCCTCGCCGAACGTTTCTGCGACAAAATCGAACTGCTCTACGAAAAAGATGATAGTATATACGAGCTGAAAATCCAAAGACAGCGATTTCGGAAGATGGTCTATTGGTTACAAGCGCGAATCCATGTTTCGGAGAGTATGAGACGTCATGTTACATCTATTCAGCATCTCCTTGCGAGATGTCGTTCGATGCATGGTCAATTCGAAGCTGCAATTGAAATTTTGGAGAAGATTCGTGTCCCGGGATCTCAAGCGGATCTGATGATCGCCAAAACATACACTTCTCTTTATTCCGCTATTTTCCATTTTCAAGATGCCCTCCATGTTGTGGAATTCCTCAAAAGTCATTTTTTCAAGGAGTATTTTCATCCTCCGTATTGCTTTTATTTTCGTGATGAGGGTGTTGCTGCTCTTGTCAATCGACATCCCAGGCTTTTGTTTATCCTCAGCTCATTACAAGATCCTGTGTCTCTGATCAAAAGTCAAGAAGTCCCGAATGAGCGGAATTGGGTACAGATCACTGTACTGCTCATTTTAGCCTATTGTCGATACAAACAGCCGCAGTTGGCTTTTTGTGTCTATGAGGCAGCGTTTGAGTCACAAGACTGTTTTACCGACAACCGTTTTCCCTATGATTTGCTCAAGCTTCGACTTGTGAGGGCTTTAGCGCAAGATAATTACTTTGACGATGCAAATCGACTTTATAACGAGGTTCCAGCAACAGCTCCAGAACATATGAATACTGGGATGCACCTCTTTGCGCTTCAGGGTCGGCTCAATAGTATGGATTCGACACCAAAGCTCAGCAAGCATCATAGAGTTATGGGTTTGCTCAATTTAGCTATCAGAGGACATGTGACACAACTACATCATCGTTTTGAGGAGTACTATCCTCGGGATGAAAATGAATCTTATCGACGTACGAAACCTCAAGTCATGGATTATGCTATTGCAATTTATTGCTATGCACGTTGCTCAGATCCAGAAGGGATTGATTATTGGATAGAGCGAATGACCAAGGACCGTCTCAAACCTAATCTTTACGTATACAGTTCCATGATTCAAAGTCATTTTCGGAGTGGAAACCTGGAAGCTATCACGACTGTATTGGATCGGATGCGGGAAGCAGGGATTGCACCCAACGTCGTCATTTATACAAATATCATAACTGCTCTCAACAAGCATCATAAACCGAGCACAGCTGAGGGGATTTTCAAGCGTGCGCTGTTGGAAAAAGTCATGCCGGATCAGGCTATGGTCGGTGCTTTGTTGAATTGTTATGTCGATGCTGGACAATGGAACGAGGCAATCATATTATTCCGATCACTAGAGGAGAACACCAGGAGTCCGTTGAAGCTTACTATCGAGATGTATAACATTGCTTTGAAGGGTTATGTTATCATGGGAGCTCCATTCCGCGTTGTTGCAACACTGTTTGAACGATTGGACGCCAACAGAAATATAAAACCTACTCCAGTGACATTCGCATTGCTCCTTCAGTCAGCATGTGAAGCAGGCTATATGGGCGCTGCCATGGATATCTTTCGTGAGATGGACAAACGAGCAACGAGTGGCACCCAGAGTCTCATGAATCCTTTCACTTTTACCATCCTCATGGCTGGTTTCCTGCGCAAGGGAGATAAGGAGAGGGCATTGCAGGTGTATCAGGATATGATTGATCGAGGAATTAATCCTACATCCGTCACATTCAACACCGTACTCCATTATTATTCCAATGAACAAGCGGCAGGGAGTTTACAAGTGGCATATGAATTTATGACTCGAGTGGCTACTCGACAAGGAGATATTACGGGAGAAGAGAATTTGCAACTCTCGCCCATCAATCTAGTGTATGAGCCCTTGTTACGCGGATATTCCTCGAATGGAAACGTTGAGGGGTTTGAAAGGTTATTGGATGAGATGTTGGATGCTGGTGGCGAAGTGAATGTATCGGTCTTGACCTACCTCCTCGATCTCTATCGACAAAAAGATCGTCTACAACAGGCTACCAAAGTCTGGAATCATCTTTTGGAGCTTGGTGTGGAAAAGATGGCCGCTGCGAAATTCCCTCAAGAGGGTAAAGACGACATTGAGTCGTCTACGGATATGCTCTGTGTTCCGCTCACTATATACCTCGATACATTATCGAGATCAGAGGAACACGATCGGGTTCTGGAGGTGTGGCAGGAATATCAGAAGCAGGGGTTCAGTTTCAATTTTTTTAATTGGAATCGATTGGGAGAGTATCTCATTCGAGCGGGAGAATATGAGCGTGCCTTTGAGGTGGTGGATCGGATTATTTTACCCTATATCCGTGTTGTGCGAAATGAAGCTCGTACTTCAACTGCTTCTGACTCTACTGAGACGGTCGACGAAGAACAAGAACCAACGTGGAGACCCCCTTTCGATGTCCTCAATAAAACGGATCTTTCGTTTTTGAATGCTATAATTACGCCCATCCGACCTTTTAGTGGATCTACACGATCTAAAATCATTCGATATCGTTCACAGCGTGATAGTAGTGATGATGCTGCAACTGTTCTCGCTCTGAATCATCCACCCACACCCACAGTTTCAACACCGCCGCCGCCACCAATGCCAACATCAGAAGAAGAAGAAGAGTTTGACCCCACTCTTGATTCCTTTGGCGCACCAGATGAAACACAGCCCGACAGAAGTTATCTTCCCTTCGTCGCTTCTCGCCCTTCCACTTCTGACGATCTTTCCTTTGAAACCATACCCGACTTTCTTCGTCCACTTTATACATTGTCCTTTACCTCCGTAGGCAACAACCCTAGAATTCATTGGTCACTGCTGCATCACTTGCTCATCGGTCTTCAACGTCTTCGTGCTGGTCAACCTGCTGTACAAACTTCAACACCTGGACAAATGTCTGATGCGGATTTGTATGGCGTTGATTATTCACCTGAGCAACAGAAACGAGTGAGAGCCTTGCTGGAGAAGATATTCAAGGAGTATCCGGATGCTGTCAAGGTTGTCATGGAATTTGACGAGCAGGAGAAGTATAGGCTGGCAGACAACTATGACAAGGTGTATATCTGGAATTGAATGTTGAAGGAAATAGGAAGAATATTTTGGATTTGGATTTGATCTTTGTTCAGATAGTTGGGGTACGTTCGTTATATCTTATTAGATGCATAAGTTTAGAATTGTATAATTGACCCAGATTGATTGACATCCGATCACTACACACACACTGAGATACATGGTTGGTCCAATACATGTAGTACACTGCAAACACAACTCCGTGGGTAGATATCCAACAAACGAAGAGTAGCACCCAAAGACATATAGATACAGAATCTTGATACCAATAACAGCCGAATTTTGTTCGAGGGCAGTACCAGTCAACTGCGGAAGGAAGAAACCCCAAATGATCACGACACCCAAACATTCACATGTCTTCCACCTCAAGTGGCCTTCTCATTTATCTAAGCATCCTGAAAAAAAACTTACTCCACCTCTGAATCCTCTTCTTCTGCAGATGACGCATCTTGACGTCTCCAACGTTTGCCAGAACCATGTCGATTTCGCTATTCAAAGAAAGGAGCTGATCAGCGAATGAACAAGGAGTGCGAACAGGAAAAGGAAGTTTGATTGACGTTTTGGTGTTTAGATAGTGACTCCATGTTCATGATCATGGTGCAGTGATGAAGTATTGATGCATGTACATATGCAAATAGGAAAACATGGAAGGTTTGCAAACTCACGATAGGTATCTTTTGGCCTTGGTTGCCAAAGGCAATTGAAAGCGCTGTCGTATCTAGTTTTCGCCCGAACACGTGACGTGATTCCAGAAACATAGGTCAAACATAGAGGAAAAGGTTAACAGCAATCCATCGATTGAGTCAAATGATCAAACCATTGACGCAAAGCATATGATTTGGGGAAATAAATCAGCACCGTCAAGTCTCAAAAGCGCGAAGAACTTTAGACCTACCTGGAACACCAGGAAACCGTTTTGCAGAAAAAACAGTAAATGACTCGGTGAATGTTTGAGCAAGCACCGGTGAAACATCAGTATGGATTTTCGTTGCTCCTTGCTCTGGTGCTGGAGGTCTGAAAAAAATGAGCACCGTCGCGTAAAAGGATCGATAACTTACGCGCCAATATTCATTAATCTCATTCTCAATCTAAAAGTACCCTCAGTTCTAACACTCAAATCCTGGAATAGGAAGAATATTCCAGATTTCCGATGCTCGTCCTGCAACCTTGTCGCATTCGCTGATAACGGACCAACAAGTGCACGGGTATAAGTTGAACGAGAGGATTTCATCGGCGGATACGACGTCATCAAAGGTACTGATGTTGATGGTGTATCGGGTGTACTATTAGAATTCTTTTCACCACTATCGTTGGTGATGGGAGGAGGACCCATGTTGTTAAGCAGTGCACTATAAGGAGGAGATGGTGGTGGTGTTGTAGGCAGCTGAATACTTTGATGTGTATATCCACCAGGCCGGGACACATGTGTGGGGCTATCATGAGGTGTTTGTGGAGGATTGACTGAAAAGGTATCATCGGACTCTACGGAATGATGATGATAGTGGCCATCAGTGCTAGAGACAGTGGAAGCGGAACCAATAGCGGTAGCATCACCCCAGCTAGAAGTAGACGTGGGTTTTGCTGTCACCGAGGCAAATGAAGGCGGCGGATATGTTGTACTACGATTAGAACTATATCCCCAACTGGATATTGGACTATCTTGTGAAAGTGGTTGTGGAATGGAGGGTGTGGCAGCGGTGGGAGATGAGAAAGTGCCCTGAGCTGTGTGGGTGGGAAGAGGTGTGGACGGTGCCTGCGGAACACCGGTGAGAAATGTGAGCTGTGGTGAGTCATGCTTAGCTTACGGGCTCTGAAAGCACGGGAGATGGCTGTATGGGAGAGTGTTGTGAAACTCGTGCTTGATTGATGCTTGCGCCACGACGACGATTCTTGACGAGTGGGGGGTTAGACCGGTCTGCAGAAGAGGGGTGAAGGACGAGATTCATCTCCTGCTTGCCATCTGCAGACCATAGATCAACAAGGACGAGAAAGAACGACCAGTCAATCTCACTAGAGAAATTTGAGTAAGATTTGTGTTCTATGGGAGAGGTACTGACTCGACATCAACGATGGACTTGTCCTGGTTACGGACGACCATTCTGGCGACGGCAGCGGGAGCAAGCGGACGCCGGTCCTTGAGGCGGATCAGAATAACAAAGTGTCCGTGTATACTATTGAATGTACTTTATCGCCGAACCCACACATCCTGGCACGCAAAGGATGCTGGACAATCTCCAAAGAGTAATACCTGGACTAAATGTGAGTGGAGGCCGAGGCGAGCAGAAGGAATAAACCTGAGGCCAGCCCAGTTTCCCCAGATTTCTGGACCGTCTCCAGCATCGGACTTGGGGATATCTGGACGACGAGTATTGCGGTCGATCTGCTGGATCATCGTTGTCCAAGGCAAGCTGCATTCCCATAAATCAAAAATATCAGAACGCGTGCTTCGTCACGTGGCTTTATTTTCATCCTGTACACTCTTGGCAGGTGCTATACATATGGCTGACCCAGCTGCAAGAAAGGTTCTGAACCAACTCATCCAGCGTGAGGGTTTGAACAACAAAGTCTGCTGCGACTGCAGCAATCCAAACCCCCAGTGGGCCTCTCTGAGGTGTGCTGATCCCGTCTTCGACGACGCTGACATTTGACCGTCAGTCAGTTTTGCTGTATTCCTATGCCTACAATGTGCTGGTACACATCGCAGTTTCGGTGTACACATCAGGTAATCCCTACTTGCTGACCACCGTAATGCAGAATTTCATCTCTGCATAGCTTTGTGCGTTCTGTGACCATGGATTCCTGGCAAGATGACCAACTCAAACGCATGGAGGTTCGCCATCTTTCCCAATACAAGCCTTATGTACGGCTCACGTGTAGAATAGCTTGGCGGAAATGCTCCCTTTCGCAATTTCGTCAAATCCTATGATCCCCTGGGTGGATACAAAGATTCCGCTAGCCCCTACGATACATATCACTGCTGGGCAGCTACCCAATATCGGGAAAAAGTATGTTTCAGAGATCCCGTTACCAAAGCCCAATCTTACGGTTCATTGCAGCTTGATGCTGTCCTCGCTGGCAAATCGTGGTCCCCATCCCCACCTCCTGAAAACTATCTCAGCCCAAAAAACAGCAACAGCATCTCCCGTTCATCCTCCCCTAATCCGTCCGGTCTCCGGAAATCTCGGACTCAAAACTCTCGGTTCACCACAGGTTCTGGAGCCTCTCCTGCTTCAAATACCTCCTCTCCCTCTCTCATCGACAATACGCCGGTCGATCAAAAATCACAAAATGAAGCTTATTTTGCTAACCTCGGAAAACTCAACGAGTCACGGTCAGCCGATCTTCCTCCTTCCCAAGGTGGACGTTATCAAGGTTTTGGTAATACTCCGACCCCTCCTGCAGGCAACTCCTCCCATCCCTCGTTCCGTCTTTCTTCAGCAAATGCACCCACTTTTGCCGACGTGCAAGAAAATCCGATGGCAGCATTGTCAAAAGGCTGGTCAATATTTTCATCGGCTGTAGTAGGCGCTACCCAAACTATCAATAAAAGTGTCATCCAACCAGGAATGGAGCGTCTTAATGATCCACAATTCCAGGCCAATGTTCGAGGTTATGTTGATGGTGCTTCCAGAAAAGTCGGAGAATTAGGTGGTGCAGCGAATGAGTGGGGAAAGCGGAGTATGGGCGTCGATTTGGGCGATACAGTCTATGGTGTTAAAGAAAAAGTGTTAGGTGGACCGGAGAGAAATGGGTATGGGAAAGTTGGTGTGTATGGTGTGTATGGTGGAGAAGAAAGCTCTGCGTTGTACGATCCGAATGGGAAAGATGATGATGATATCTTTGGAGAGTTCACGCAAGGGCAAAGTCGGAGTACTGATCTTACACCTGCAATAGATTCACCTGTTGCGAAACAAAAAAATACTGCTATGGGACCGATGATGTCTCAAGCTAAAGCTGAGAAGAAGCATGATGATTGGGATGATTGGAAGGATTTCTAGGTTTGCAAAAGCAAACTAAGTTGGAGTTGTACACTTCACTTCTTTTATCTGATTGTATCTTGTGTTGATGCAATATTGGTAGATAACTAGTGGGGGAGAGATCCGTCGACAAGTCACAATCTTATATCCTAGTCGATATTATTTTCGACTCTTTACTTCAACGATATGAGAGCTACAAATATGCTCAGCACATTAGCAAGCTAGTTCAGGAACTGTTGAGCGCTGGGATTCAAAGTTGAGTTAGTGTTGGAGGCAGTGCGTGTCATTTGAGGGAAAAATGTGACCCAAACTTTTTCGGTTCCAGGCACAATGAAAGATACTGAAGGGTGCATCGATCCACTCAGCATCAGTCTCACACAACAGCATTTGTTGGCCGACTTCCACCCGTATCCCACCCTCTCAAACAATCCCTCGGAATTTGATATGAAATGCCTCGCCCATGTGAATGAGAAAAAACTAGCTTCCCTTGACAATGGCGGTCCCTGGTCTCGTGAAGAACCATCATTCCTATTTGCTGTCAGACCTGATTCTGAGAACATCAAAGAAGCATATCTCTTTTCCCCTCTTAATCGACGCATACTAAAAAATCTCTCGTGTTTCCTAAGATGATAATGGGATCTTTTTTTGGAGGGGTGTGCATAAGGTAGGTCCTCGGATGTGGTACATGTCTGGATGAGAGTGGGGATATCGTGACTTGTGCAAAATAGACTTGATCATTGGTTTCTCCTGGAGCCCCAAACTTCTCTTCGAGGTATCATGTCTCCCAGAGTCGATCTGTCCAGGAGGGCAATGTGATTGATCATGGATCAGCTGGCTAGATGATTTTTTTTCTTTGAGTCAGGGTTGGGCATCCATGCACAGTTTCCATATGACGAGGCTAGAATCAGAAAAGTCAATGACTCGTTGGCTTTCACCATCTCTATGTTTTTAGCCGTTCTTGAATTTGCTTGTTTTTCATCATGTCAGATAGACGTCTATCTGACTTATGCCATGCTGGGTGACCAGTATGATGGATTGATCATAACTGTATTTGTTTGGGTCAAAAACCCGATACCCACTTTCAAGAATAGACTTGAGCTAGGATTTTTTCTTGCCGGTGAAGAATCTATCCTGCCATTTGGGTTCTCAGAATCAGACTTTCGGATGCATACAGCCGAATGACAAAGGGACGACTTGATGTACAGTCAATGATGCTTCAATCTCCTTCACACAGATGATGTTTCGATCTCTTTTCGGTCTCTGCTCCCGGTCAGAATGTGAAGAGATTATCTCGGCTGAGATGATTTATTTGTGCTTCTTTTTTTTTCCCTCGTAGTGGATACGGATATTGATACCAATACACCGTACAAGCGAAGAGATGTTGTATGGAGGGACCCAGATCTGATGCTGGTGAAAATCCTCAGTTTGAATACATGAGAGCGGTAAGAAGGTAAGTAGATCGCAGAGCCGGCATTTGAGATGGTGGTGCTGGTGAAGGTAAAAGGTTACTAACTCGTCATTGCCATCTCTTGTGTTTAAAAGCTCTTAACAAATGAAATTGTTTTCCACTTTTGTTGTTGGCATAAATCTTGCTTTCGGACTGTAAGAGTACGTTTTTCCACTATGAAAAGCAGGTTTAATTGACACTATGTGCGAGACGTCTAAATACTAGAATGATTTAAATTTCTAGATTTCTGTGCAAGTAAACGCTACGTTTGAACAAATGGCCGAAATTTCACCCTCAATCCCGAACTTCTACCTAGGATCCAGATCCGTTCGGGTGTTCAAGGTCCGGCCGAATCAATTTTTGATCCTTACGCCGTCACTTGCACTTCAACCGTCTTAGCAATGCATGTCATTGCTACAACTTTCCGACGCCTTTTTCTCATACCACCAACCCAACGTACTGTTCATTGCAGAGGATACCATGCATCTGTACTCCCTTCCCTTATATCCAAGGCCTCGCCCGAATTCCAGGCCAAAGCGGAATCTATGAGCGAATTGGTGAGGGATTTAGAACAAAAGATGGCTGCTGCTAGACGAGGGGGTGGACCCAAGGCTGCTGAGAGGATGAAAAGTAAAGGCAAGAAATTGCCTCGTGAGCGGTTCGTTTTTTTTTGCCGCGCTCACTATGTGCTAATCATACTTGCAAAAAGGTTGAATCTCCTGCTTGACTCTGGTTCTCCGTTTCTCGAATTGTCCCCTCTGGCAGCACACGATGTATACCCAGGTGAAATTATCCCAGGTGCGGGGATGATTACTGGAATAGGAAGAATATCTGGGAAAGAATGTATGATTGTCGTTAATGATGCTACTGTGAAAGGGGGATCGTATTATCCTCTTACCGTTAAGAAACACTTGAGGGCCCAGGAAATTGCGAGGGAGAATGGGTTACCCTGTGTCTATGTTGGTGAGAGTGATTCGCATTTCCGATTGATATGCTGATTGAATACTTTCAACTTCAGTTGAGTCTGGAGGAGCGGCATTACCGCACCAAGCAAATGTCTTCCCGGACAAAGATCACTTTGGTCGTATCTTCTACAACATGGTACGCCTCCCTGCCCTCTCGCCTTTCACACCTTTCAACCTTTCCAGGCGCAAATGTCAGCTCTTGGAATATCACAAATTGCCTCGGTCCACGGTATCTCTGTAGCAGGTGGTGCTTATGTTCCCGCTATGGCCGACGAAAACATCATCGTCGCAAACCAAGGTCGAATCTTTCTCGCTGGTCCCCCGTTAGTCAAAGCAGCTACAGGTGAAGTTGTGGATGAAGAGACTTTAGGCGGTGGATTGATGCATTCAAGTGAAAGTGGTGTGACAGATCATTTAGCTAGGGATGATGAACACGCCATTGAGATTGCAAGAGGCATTGTCGGGGATTCGGGGTCTGCGGGCTGGAGGAGTGTGCCGGTGAGTGAGTTTTGATTCCAAAACCTTTTTGTAGCATCCTACGGATCAAGACTTGACCCAGGATTTGCAGCGGCCCTCGTTGTTATTGGATCTTATCGTGGGGATTAATGCATCTTTTGTATTTAGCCGACACAAACCCCAGAGGACCCGTTATACCCGGCAGATGAGTTGCATGGAATTGTAGGCACCGATCTGAGACAGCCATTTGATATGCGAGATGTAATTGCGCGTATCGTCGATGGTTCAAGATTCAGGGAGTTCAAGAAAGAATACGGTCTTACCATTATCACCGTGAGTCCTTTCCGCCCACCCCAAATCCTTCTTCTACCCCAGATCTTTTTCACGTCAAGTGTTCTTATGACTCCACCCCCAAAATGGCAGGGTTTCGCTCATATACATGGCTACCAAGTAGGCATAATAGCTAACAATGGGATTCTCGTCTCTCCTTCTGCGCTGAAAGCCTCCCATTTTATCGAACTATGTTCCCAGCGTCAGATTCCCCTTCTTTTTCTCGTAAATGTCACTGGTTACATGGTAGGATCCAAAGCTGAGAAGGATGGTATCGCGAAAGATGGTTAGTCCCGCCTATTCTTGAACTTCTGTTTTACTCCAATCTATGCTCCTGATGAGTTATTCAGAGAGGGGCTCTTCTATTGCGGATATCTGGTGTCGCCTGTGTCTGCTATCTGTGTTCTTCCAGTATACCTTTCTCCATTTTGGAGTTTCATCGCTTACTGCAGCTGATCCACGGCACCAATGTAGGTGCAAAGATGGTTAGAGCTGTCGCATGTGCAAATGTGCCCAAGATCACCGTAATCATAGGGGGCAGCTTCGGTGCCGGAAATTACGGTACGTTTGCTCTCTCTCTCTATTTCGCTTGTGTTTTATGCTAATAATACTTGTGCGGAACCACAGGGATGGCAGGAAGAGCGGTACGTAATTGATGTTTTCATTTCATTGTTGTGTCAAGATGGTTATATTGACATATCCGCAGTATTCTCCTCGTTTTCTGTGGATGTGGCCAGTGAGTTAAATTCATATCAATATTTTCTTCGTCCCCATAGAATTTGTTCCGTTCCACACTCTATTTTCGTCCTTCGTCGACTTTGGGGCACACGCACTAATTATATTACTGCATGCATCCCCTTCAGAACGCAAAAGTATCGGTCATGGGTTCAGGACAACTTTCTCAAGTGATGACGGCAGTGTCAAAGTGAGTGTGACAATTCTTCTTCTCCCGCCTGAATGTGCACTACTTTCTATCTGGGTAATTGAGATAATCTTTGGTCTTTTGTTGGCTCGAACAAGTATCGTATGTGTTCGATCAAATGTTGTAACTTGAACAGCTCTGTCATCCGTACTTCTCTTCTGTCTTCTTTGGCTCGAGTGTTCCTCTTGCCATTTCCGTGTTACCTATCTATCTCTTATCGTCATTCCTTTCTACTCTTTTTGCTTCTTACTTTCTCTCGCCTTTTCCTCGATTCCTTTTCTGGAGTGAATTCTTCTTTCTCACATTGTTATCACAGAGATCCCTCACAGCATGCGTCTCTCAGATCGGAGATTGAGAACCAGTCAACAGCTTACTATTCCACGGCTCGATTGTGGGACGATGGAATAATCAGACCCACAGACACGCGGGACATCCTCGGATTAGGTCTTGGGGTCGTCACTCGCGAACAGATCTTACGCAATGGGCTTCTTGGAGGCGGTGCCACTGGAATTGGAGATAACAAAGGCTTCGGTGTTTTCAGGATGTGATCGTCCACATGTACAATGGAACGTAATCTCGCTTGAGTCATTCTTGTCAACTGCTACTAGCGGCGATCACATACGTTATATGAAGGATTGGCGCCCCAGCATCCTATAGGTTTCAAACAAGTCTTTTCGTCATCCCTCCACTTCTATGTGATCAGTCAAGTTGCAGTTCTCTTCCGATGGAACCTATTGCTAAGTAATATTGGCCCAGGGATTCTCCATGGAGAATCAGTGTGGTCAGGATTTCTTGGTATGGATACCTTGACAGTTCGGGGTAAAGAAGCCACTGTTTCGGAAATTTATAGTTAGGACGATTTCACATTCGAAGTGTCTGTTCTTGGTCATGACGCAAGATTGAATAAAACTGCCTATCACCGGTGAAAGCTCAAATTAACATTGAGGATTGTTACGCATTGTGAATATTGAGACTGAATGGGGATACGGATTTACTTCTGCGCCCCGTAGCTTTTTTACTTCGTCTTCAGGTATGTCCTCGTCCAGATGAATGGCAAACAAGACTCATGCAGTGTGACTTCCCAGGAACAAGGGAATTTCCAGTTTTGATACGTCGTATGTCGATAGATTAGTTCATAATCTGGACCCAAACGGTGATGCATATCCCGTAAGTTCACTACGTCATGGCCAATCAATGAGTGGACGGTTCAGGATGAGAAGACTAGCAGCCATGTGAATGCAGAAACATGCCACCAGAGCCTGGTTCGCCAAATACGAGATAAGCCAAGTTCTAAGCCCCTCGGAGAAAGTTGCTGTGACCCGAGGTCTAAGAGACTCATGGCAGGCGGACACAATTATATCCTTTGGTAAATGAACAGGGTACAAAGGATGCAATAGAATGATATAGAACTATGAGACGGACTGAAAGCCCAAGGGCTCAGTGAATGCTTGGGATTCAATAAGAGGTAGGCCAAGTGACGGCGAGGGCATGCGATGAGGATTAGGATTGCTAGTAGGAGATAAGATAAGAGTCTCTTGGTCTAAATTTAGATATTACATGGTACCTTAAATGTCCATCGTTCCGTGCTGAAATGAGCTTTGAAACTTATGAAGAAAAGAAGAGATGAGCCTCTAGACTTTTTACACTTACTTACTTTACATTGCTGGTGATCCAAGAGTGCATTATTGAGTAATTACCTAATCATCATGGTGATCATAAACTGACTGGATTAATATGTTCATGAGGCTTTCACCCATGCCTTCAGCACAGGCTTCAGCATCTACTAATTCTGAGTAGTGATAACTAAACTTATATCTGAAATATATAATCTTTTTATTTCCTCATTACTCAAGTCCTAATATCATTTAAGGTGTTTTTCAAGTCCATTGCAAGATATACAATACAATTTTTACTATAGTCTAATACTGTTGAATACTTCTTTATACACTATATTGAGTGTCCTTCTGCTCTCTTGGCTCTGCTCTGGAGGAAGTACTGAGATGTTCAATGGTGAAGTACATCTTGAAAATACCACATATAGTTACCCATGTAAAAACACTAATGTTTTAAGATTAATTCCTATATGCTCCACTGACTGTCCTTGAGACTTGTTGATGGTCATAGAAAATGTAGATGATGAGATTATGATATTCTACAAGGTAAAGAGTAAGTAAAATAATAAGAAGA
>Ga0153993_100130_pt1 | contig 26313 bp, 29 predicted proteins | sample TSNC077MetaG_FD_104706 | JGI IMG/M metagenome (GOLD analysis project Ga0153993, IMG submission 104706) | Attine ant fungus gardens microbial communities from North Carolina, USA - TSNC077 MetaG | ecosystem: Host-associated > Fungi > Mycelium > Unclassified | place: USA: North Carolina, Lumber...
AACAATGTAAGTCAGTATAATAACAACAATGGACCACGCTGGGATGAGAATCGACCATTCTCTACAGACAGTTTTGAGCTCATGGTTCACCGTGTATGGCAAGGCTCACCTGTTTGGATACCAGTTGATGCCAAAGGCCATGATCCAACTGTCAGGCAGGAGCGCCCATAAAATGTAAAGAATGAAAAGGAATGAAGTTGAGGCCCAGACCACGAAACCATAAAATTCTGGAACACGACTTTTCTCCATTTCAGGCTTCTGAGTCTTGACGTGACTCTGACTGGAAATTGGCAAATAGATGACGGATTGAGTATGTTCATGTTTGTTCTTATCGCCCACACTACCTTACACTAAGAATAGACAGGACATCTAGACGCTGGCTGATGAGCGAGTAGGTCTCAAAACCGGTTTTTTTGGACAAGGCATCAATTGTCCGACACCAATAACAAGGGCTATGCTAGAACATTCTAATCATTTGGTGAGTCATCCGATGCTCGTCTGCTCACCACCTGACCAACAACACCGTAATTGTTTCATGCTCCGAAATGCTTTTTGTTCGTTTCGGGACAAGTTTTATCCTGGATGCCGGGCCGCTGTTGTGGTAAGAATGAACGCCACAAAAGTTCGCACGCACGGCAGGTCGATGTTTGTCTTCCTCATCCCCCTCTATCGAGCTGCTTATTGGAGACATCTGCAACTATGCTCGTGCAATGGAGATTTTTGTAAAACATGGGAGGAGGCAGGGGATTGCTGCGTGCAAGAGAGAGAGATCTCACAATCGGGTCTTGTCCCTCAGGGTCGCAACACACAGCCGTCAGCGACATTTTTCCGCGCTTATAAGGCTTGCTAGACCGAAAGCAGGCACCAAACGCTTCTTGGTTCCCGCCCTCTCACTCCTCTTCTCCTGTTTTGGGTATACCATATACTATGCTTTATGCAGTGGCGGACCTCGTACTCCACCGAACCGCTACTTGAGGACGCCAAGAAAAAATGACCTTAATGTTGGATAAAGCTGAGGCAACACAAACGCGCGGGACTTGGCTAGTCATAAATCAAGCCTTTGCTCGCTGTCGCTGAATACTGCCCGTTGTTGTCGTTGAAACCGCCGTCGTCGTTGCCGCTCCGATTGTACCCATTGTTGCCCCAAGCGAGGCTGAATTCGCTCGTCGTTCTTGTCGTTGTTGTTGATCGTACCCGAACTGCCTGGAGTGAGGCCGAAGTTACTTATCGTTATCATTATCGCCGTCGTTATCGTTGTCGTACCTGCTCCAAGCAAGGCTGAAATTGCTTATCGTCGTCATTGTTGCCAAACCCATTGATTGTTCCACTCCCATCATGCCATCTGACAAAGATTCCCACATCAAGCTCAATAACAAGAACTACGAGATATGGGTTGTGATTATGCGTGCCATACTCACTCGTAAAGGCTTTGCTGAAGTTGCCACTGGAGAGTTACCTAAGCCAACCACTGGGCCAAACTCGGTTGCTGGCAAAGCTTGGACCCGAAAATGCTGAAGCCTGTGCCGAGATGATCCTTGCTGTTGAAACTGATCAACTTGCTCACATGACTGCTGAAACCGCTGCCGAAATTTGGACTGAACTTGAACGTGTTCATCGTGCCCGAGGTCTCGCTACCCGACTTGCCCTGTGCCGGAAGTTCTCGGTGATGAAGAAGAAGAAAGGCCGGCCAATGTCCCAATGGATTGCTGATGTCCGAAATGTTGCATTCCGTCTCCGTGCGATTGAAGTAAAAATTGATGATGAAGACCTTGTCCTGATCCTCAGCTTGATCCAACACTTAATACTGGAAAAAAATACAAGGACACAAATCAAAGAATTGAAGGGTCAAGACATGAGTATAGTCCTGGACGAATCCAAGGGGAGGAGGAGGGTCAAGATATCAAGATAGTCCTGGATTCGTCCGGCAGAAATCAAGTATAGTATTGAATTCATCCAAGTAGGAAGGTGGAGGGTCAAGGCACATCAAGCATCAAGATAGTCCTGGACGAATTCGAGGGGAGGTGGAGGGTCAAGCACCAAGATATTCCTGGGCGAATTCAGGGGAGGAGGCGGGTCAAAATATCAAGATAGACTGGGTTCGCTTGGGGGGAAATCAAAACAATTATAGTATTGAATTCGTCCAGGGGGGAAGGTGGAGGGTCAAGATTTCGAACGTTCCTGGACGAATTCAAGGGGAGGCGGAGGGTCAAGACATCAAGCGTCAAGATATTCCTAGGCGAATCCAGGGGAGGAGGCGGGCCAAAAATCAAGATAGTCTGGATTCGTCCGGGAGAAATCAAGTATAGTACTGAATTCGTCCAGGGGGGAAGGTGGAGGGTCAAGATTTCTGAATGTTCCTGGACGAATTCAAGGGGAGCTGGAGGGTCAAGGCATCAAGCTTCAAGATAGTCCCAGGCGAATCCAAGGGGAGGAGGTGGGTCAAGAAATCAAGATAGTCTTGGATTCGTCTGGAGGTCAAGACTCAAAATACTCGAAGGATCAAATACGGTGAGTTCATTTCTCTTGTGTGATCTCTCGTGTGCGGTCGTCATTCAACTGGCGCGGCAATTGGATGACGCAGTTCATCCTGCCATCCCACCGCACTCAGATTAAAGGCACGCTAGCTTTACAACGAGCACCATATTATATTATATGGATTTGCACATCGGGCAGCGTGCTACATCCCCACTTCTTTTCTGAAGTGGCCCTGATACCATCTAGTTTTATGTCTTCGGCCAGGCTTCTGCCTGGTTCGTACTGCCATTTGTAATTGATATTTAATTTATACAAGTAATCACTGTGATATCAGAATGTGATTGATACTTTAGCAGCTTCTGTCGATAACTGCATGTCAGGATCCTGTATGCATTGAGGATATGGCTTTCCTGGCGGATTGGTGTACTCTCATTGATCGCTTTCCGAATTGGCCGCAAAGATATTTATGTTCCAAGAATAAAGTAGCTGTATCGAGGTATTATGACCCCAGTACTACCCACTTGACAGAAGACCCTAAAGCATTCTCTTGCCTCATCCTGATCAAACCTCAGATAGATTGGTTACTCAGCATACCTTGCATTGTGTTTCTCTCGACATTCCGAATTTTTTGACTAGCTTATATTTTGAGGTCATTCGGCAATGCTAATGAGCAAATGGCGTCTTTCTCGCATTTCCAGACCCTCTACTTTTCGAGGTCAAACCTGATACCAGGTCGACGGATAAGGGTCAAGTGCCTAGATGACGAAAGTACATTTATTTTTGACTCTGCTCATACAACAGATTTGTTATTCTGAGTTGTATAAACCTCGTATAGTTATTGTACATCATTCCGAGAAACGCTTTACACAAACCAGTCGTCAATCGATCAGAGTAGATTGATCAATTGAGTCTCTACGGTTATGGACTTCTAAAAATACTCATTGGAGATTTGAAGGTCATCAAACCATGCTCAAATCAACCTACATGATCAGATGGCTCCTACGAGGGACGTACGCTAATGCAGGCCCTGCCATAGCGCAAAGATGTGCTAGAACTATCCTCCACACAGAATTTGGACGTCCGAAATTCAGGTTCGTCGGAGAGAGGAATTTCACTCGTTCTTACCAATTTCCAGGTCCCATTGAAATTTATAGGTAAGGTGGGATATTCATAAAAAGAGGATACATTCACTGGGTTTCGTTTCTGACCTTCGAAGATGTTCATGATGATTCTGATGATGATCCTGACCCTTACAATGAGTCCAACTGAGATCACGCTCCGCCTACACCTCCTGGTATGGTTGCATGCCTTCTGTAGACACACCACCTAACGTTGGACCCTGCTTAGGCCCTCCACGTCTTGGCACTAGCTTGCTTGTTGCGGAATAATAAATGCTGGATCAAAACAAACGATCACGTGTAAACAGAGTGAATACCACTCGGGCCGGTGAATTTGCGAGCTGAGATTTATCCCTTCTGCTTCTCAATGCAGAATCATATTCCTCAACCACCACACACCGCTGGGCTCGGGTATAAAGGTTTGTGCTTTTTGAAAGCGATTGTTTAGCAATCGAGTGTCAAAGTGCTGGTGTTGAATAGGTCTGCGACCTCGCATTGAACTCAGTCAGGTTCCTTCTCCTATCGAAGGAATTGAGATAGATTCTCAAGTATGGGAGGACAAGTTCTATCCAACCCTTCCTGGCGCTTATGCACCTCTTTCGACATCAGATTTTGCTGCTGTCGATCAAGGTAATTGTCCAGTTCGACCTGCACTTTCTTGCCCTGACCATCTTCTGTGTTATCTATCTTCTCAGGCAACTCGTCTCCTAGATACATCCGAGTAACAACCTGGAATCTTCCTTCAAGCTCTCGACTTGCAGATGACTGTGCAATGCCTCTTTCTGTCCTTGTACAACCTTTTGCAGAGCCAGATCCACGGGAGGATGCTATTCCTGTCGTCGATTTTAGTGCAACAGGTCCACCCCGGTGCGGCGAGTGCAGGAGTTATGTTAATCCGTGGTGTGTATGGTTGGCAGGTGGGATGCGGTGGAAGTGCAATTTGTGTAGCCATGAAACCGTTGGTGTGTCCGTTTCAACTTAATTTCACTCTGCAACCTGGCTAATAGTACGTTCAGTATCTACGGAGTATTTTTCCAATCTTGACGCCAATATGTTACGATTAGATCATGCTCAAAGACCAGAACTCAACCGGGGAACCTATGAATTTAAAGTACCCGAAGAATACTGGGCTCAACATCCTCCAGCCAAATTAAACCCTTCTTATTGTTCTGTCATTCCCCATGCTATAGGCTCCAAGCTACCTCTCCCCATGAACTTTATTTTTGCACTCGATGTATCGAACGATGCCACAGAAACAGGCTTCTTGAAAGTATCGTGTGACCTGCTGAAAACCGTGCTATATGGTGGAACTACTTTGGATGGACAACAAATGGATTCTTCTTTCCCTCCTGGATGTCAACTCATGATACTAACCTATGGCCAGAACTTGCAATTCTATGATTTAAATGTGGGAGTATCCTTTTTCTATGTTGCCTGCAGGTGCTGACCTATTCATTCTTTAGTCAGACATTACGCATATGCTGGTTGTTGCTGATCTAGAGGAGGTGTTTGTACCTATGCAAGGACTCTTCGTGGACCCAATTGCCCGAAGGTGTAGTATCTCCTTGACCAATTCTTTGATACACCAACTGAGACCAGTTCAGACATGTAATCGAAGCTCTGCTGACTTCAATACCCCAACGGTTCACACAATCTCCTTCACCCGATTCATGTCTAGGTTCGACCCTTCGAGGAGGTCTAGCTGCATTAGTAAGCTTCGTGACTTCCCACCTGACCCCTAATCTCATGATGAGATAGGCTGGGCGCGGTGGGAATGCTATCTTCTTCCACTCAACTCTTTCCAACTTTGGCATAGGCGCCCTTCCAGGTGCCCCTGTAGAACCTGATCTTTATGATACGGACAAAGAAAGATCGTTATTCAAACCTCGGGATGTGTCCTGGTTAGACATTGGCGAAGAATTGGCTGAACAAGGAGTTGGTGTGAGCATGTTTCTTGCTCCCAGCAAGTACGTGGACATTGGTTCCATCAGTGCTGTGGTGAGCCAAACAGGAGGCGAGCTGTTCTTTCATCCGAGATTCGATGTCGCTCGAGACGGAGTTGCTATGGAGTCCCAATTGCAAAGATTGATGAGGCGGAGTCAAGGTTATAATGCCACCATGCGATTGCGACTTTCATCTGGTATGGGCTACCCATATGTTCTGCTAATGGTCTTACGAAAATTGTAGGTCTCAGAATCTCGCAGTACTATGGGAATTTTACGCGCACCAACCTAACAGATCTTACTTTCGGTACTTTGAACGCCGATGGGGCAATCATGGCCGACTTTGAGCACTCAAGTAGCCTTGATCCCCGAAGTTATGCCTATATTCAATGTGCTACACTTTATACTACTGTATGGGGTGAGCGGAGAGTGCGGGTAGTAAATCTCGCTCTACAGGTTGTCCAGCTTGCTGGGAATGTGTTCCAGTACGCCGATTTAGATACTTTGATTTGTAGACTGACGCGTGAAGGTGGGCAAAGGACTTTCTACCTCCCGTTGTTTTTAGTAATGAGATGATTACTCAGCTATCTTGAACATGAGGAAGCAGAAACTCAGTATAACAAGAGAAGAGCTTACCGAGAAATGTTCCGCTATCCTATTGGGATATAGAACGAAGTGTGCCTCTGCATCCCGGAATTCTCAGGTCTGTACCCTCAATCTCAAATTGTAGTTGACTCGATGTAACAACTCTACCATAGCTTATTATTCCGGAAGCATTCAAAGCTCTTCCCGCTTTTCTTCTTGCTCTTCTTAAATCAAAGCCGCTCAAAGGCAGGTGTCCTCTCAACTTCTCGCAACTTAGCTCTCATTCCTATTTGAAGGTCGTCACGTAGCTTCAGATGTCCGGAACTACACAGCTCATCGATTCCTTTCACTTCCTACTCGTGACCTCATACACACTCTTTATCCACGACTCCTTGCTATTCACGACTTAGATGATCAAATCGCTCTTCCACGGCTCGTCACCGTAAATACGCAAGACCTGAACAGGGGAGAAAAGGACACATCACCCTATCCAGAGAGGATACGGATGCCGTCATTGATGAGAAATAGCTACTTCTTCATGGAGGCAGGAGGGATTTATATGATTGGTGAGTTTTGCCCTTTCCTTTCGCTTTGCATTGAGTGCTGATCTTTTGCTGGTGGCAATTTGAGATAACGACGAAATAGTGGTTTTTTGGATTGGATCGGGCGCATCGCCACAGCTGTTACAGGATCTCTTTGGCGTGGATGACTTTATGTCGATTGATACGCGAATGGTCTGGAATCCTCTCACAACCCATTGACTCTTGCCTGACGTGCTATACACAGCATCATCTACCTCGTCTTCCGACCACGCTCTCTACTCAGGTACATAACATCATGATCAATCGGACCCTAAGCAGAGGAGGTCGGAAACCGAAGATATTTATTGCAAGGCAAAATCAGGATGCTACTGAGATTGAATTTAGTGACATGTTGGTAGAGGATCAAAATAATGGAGCAATGTCCTACATTGATTGTGAGTGTGATCGCGTATGTGGATCAATTGGTGGCTCTTTGCTGATAAAAATCCCAAGATTTAGCGCTCGTGCATAAGCAGATTTCGAACATCGTGAGTATTAGCTTTCAGATACCAGATATCTGACAATAAAATTCTCGTAGCTCAACCACGGAAGTACGATTGGCGGTGCTGCGAGTATTCGAGGTTCTCCTTGGTAACTTGAAGTCACCAGTTGGACTCGACGGGTGTTGGTTGTCCTTCGGGACAAATAGAATCTATGGCCGAGTCGTGTTCGTATGATTTATGTTGTATCTTTGACATTGCGAAGCAATTTCTTGTATAATTTTCTAATATTCTAGAATTTGAGGGACTTCCTATGGAATTTTGTAGTTTCTTGCTGAAGAAATACTCTTCGATTAACGCAAATTTTGCAGACGACACAAATGATGGTCGTCGCTGGTTGTTTGCTAGCATGATACATGAGACGATCATATAAATTGGAGTTCACTTTCAACATTGGCCATTCTATAAATAAATCCTTGCTTCAAACATTGGATGACTTCTCGTAGGAATCTACTGGATAGTGAACTTTTTTCTTACCTGTCAATATGTCTTATGATGAGATACCTCATCTACAACTTCACTCGAAGCTTCTCGCGTTTGATAGGAACAATTGAAGGACAAACTCAATAGTTCAGACTCCCACTGTCTTGTTGGGATGTCGAGCGTCACACTCAAAATAGAAAGTGAATGATACTGGTAGCTACGTTACATGATGAAGAATAGGTATATAACTAGTGTAGTCAGTTTGTACTTACCATCCGTTTGTTACCAATTGCTTAACTACCCTCCCCCGTTCGTATTTCAACATGTCTTTGACTTGCATTTCTTGGGGAAAAACTTCATTGTAAGGCCTTTAATAGCTCGTAGTAGAGGAGAAAATGTATTGTAAGCCTACTTCCATTCCACAGTAGATGCCATCAGGAGAAATTCTGTATGTAACTTTGATCCGTGTATCCATAAAAGGCTAGGGAAGTCTGGGAAATTTGAAACTCGGCATCTTGGCGTAGAGCAGAATCTGTGTACATGGATTTCCCTAGACTGCCTACAGGAAGTCATCCATTATCAGAACACTATTCAATTGGCGAACGTCAAACAATGTCAAATGATGCCTTAGTTTGAGCATGTGATTTTAGGAGCAAACCTGAGTAGATCAGAAACCTGTGTCTGATGAGAATCGAAAATAGTTTGCCAAGAAAAATAGTGTTTTAATAATAATATCTGAAGAATTTGATTTTTCCTCAGATACCATAATGCACTCCTAATGCACAGGGTTCACAGAAACTGAATAGCCAGTTTTCATATAATCGACAATCATAACCTGGTAATCGCTGAAAAATGCGTTGGGATCATCATCCGTGAGTAGGTGCTTGCGCTGAACCGAGTGGAAGAATAGCTCGAATTCTCCCGGAATAATTTTAGCGACAGAGTTCGGCTCTATCTGGAAGACATGTGTGAGTGGATACATAGTATGTGAGAAACATATAAAATATGTATGTGTAGTGTAGCGCAGAAGAATTATTGAAATGAAGTTGCTCGCTGTTCTCGCACTTGCCTTGCCCAGCTTCGTCTCCGCTGCTTCTCCCTTGGGTATTGATGTTTCTAGTCATCAAGGTAATGTTAATTGGAAGGCCGTGAAAGCCAAGGGTGGCACATTCGCTTTCATCAAGGCCACTGAGGGCACGGGTGTGTGACATCTCGACTGTGTTACTGACCAATGAAATTCCACTGTAAGGTTACAGGAACCCCTACTTCAGTTCCCAGTACACGTGAGTGCACTCATCGGACATGACGATCAATTGCTAATGGCTGAGATAGTGGGGCAACCAATGCTGGCCTAATCCGCGGAGGCTATCACTTTGCTCGTCCGGATATCTCCTCTGGTTCTACACAGGCCACATATTTCTTAGCACACGGAGGTGGCTGGAGCCCCGATGGTATTACTCTCCCTGGTGCTCTCGACATTGAGTGTATGTCTTGTTGTGCTTTTAGTATTGATAGGAATATTAACCTCTTGATCCGATACAAGACAATCCCTATGGTGCCACTTGCTATGGATTGTCCCGATCCGCCATGGTTGCTTGGGTCAAGGACTTCTCGAACACCTACCATTCTAAGACTGGTCGTTTTCCTATCATCTATACCACCACTGACTGGTGGACACAATGCACTGGTAATGCCAAGGGTTTTCAGAACGACAATCCACTCTGGATTGCCCATTACTCATCCAGCATCGGAGCTTTGCCAGCCGGTTATTCGTAAGTGATTCAGCGCATTTTTTTCAAGAACTCTGGATAAGTCGGCTTCCGAAGCTACACGACCTTCTGGCAGTATGCAGACTCTGGTTCCACTGGTCCTGGTGATCAGAATCTCTTCAATGGAAATAGCGCCGGCCTTGCGCGGTATGTTATCTGATCTGGTTTGACTAGAACAGATACGATGACAATGGAAACTTATAGCATGGCTAAGGGCTCATAAATCATTGATCAAACGACCAGGGCTTCTCGAGTTGACCTGCTTCAGGAAAAGACGCTTGACTGTAGTTATTGATTTGTGCAATGTTGAGAAAAAAATCAAACACGTTTCCCTTAATTTTGTAAATTGTCAATGTGTTGGGTTGTCCTGGATGAGGAGAGACGGATGATTACAGCCCCGAGTGGCGTGGAGGCAGACACGGATTTTTCACCTTTGTTGAATCAGGATCATATCTTTCTCTTGAGCTCAAACTCTACTAATCAGAGTCCCAGGATCGCTTTGAATGTGATTATTGTCAGTAATCTCAGCCAGTGTATCAATCGTTTCTGTCAACTGCTGACTTTATTTTTTCGCTAATTCTTACCGGAATATTATTTGCGCTGGTCTAGTGGTATATCACCTGTCTCACCTCGGATGCAGAGCAAGCCAGCTTCCAGCCAATGTTGCCTCAATGGTCTGTCACGGCAGATGTCTGATCAACCACCTGTAGGACATTACTGACAAGGGTAACTCTAATTTTCGAATTGACCCATTTGGCTTGTAGTGGTGCTGAAGTTGTCGGATCGCTTCTTTCAATCAAAATACCGCAGTAGCGATTGCTATGTTTTCACAGGAGTTTAATAATTTTATCAAGTTGCACTTCGAGCTTGAAGTTGTATTGTGCCGTGATGACTTGAGCACGTTTGCCTGAATCCGAAAGACACCGTCAAGAAGCTGACCATCATCTCATCACCTAAACTACCATCTATCGGTGGAGAACTCACACTGGAAATACGGAAGGTTCCTAAAGTGATAACTTCCTTCGAATTGCTCGGGTGTGTCTTGATTAAACTGAGCTGAATAAAATACTGTTGGCCATGAGCGAATAGACGTCCCTAGAACATGAGATTGAGAGATTTAGAGGGGCACAGGAGAGTGTAGTATGATGGGTTGTGTAATCCTCTATTTGTGTATTTCTCGATTAGTATGTCTTTACTGTAATGACATCGAGACTACGACGAAGTAGTTACTCCATAATGCATCGAGGCTTGTACAGGCGACAATTAGCAGGGCTGAACCCCATTCGGAACATTACTCCACAGTATGATGAAGAGAAGCCAGCTGTCGTGTGCAAACAACACCCAAGAATCTTTTGTAAGACTCCGTACACCAGCATCACTCTACTATGATGAACGAAGTTATACCCGGCCTTTGGATCGGGGGCCTCCCCAGCGCTCTGAACGTTGAGAAACTTAAGGCAAACAATATCTTCAGCATTCTTTCGGCAATGCGAGGACGGATTACGGTGAATGAGGTAAGAACGTCCTTTGGAGCATGCGAGTTATGTCGATCGCGGCTTTCTTGATTCTACCAACAAATTCCATCTTCTAGACCTTCATTCGACACCAAATTTTGATCGATGACACTGAGGACGCGGATATACTCTCTCATCTTTTACCGTCGATCCACTTCATACAAGCAGAGCTTAACAAGGGACGAGGTGTGCTTGTGCATTGCCAAGCAGGTGTCAGTATGTGATACCTCTGTTTTTCAAACTAATTCTGAAGGCTCAGAGTTTGAAATCCAGGTAGAAGCGCAACCATTATCGCGGCATATTTGATGTATAGCAAAGATCTTGACCCAGAACAAGCGCTTGAGCTGATCCGCAAAACTCGTCCTTATATTGAGTATGCCTTTATGTATGACTCAAAATCGTGACTGAGGCTTTTGAATAGCCCTAACCCCAACTTCGTGCAGCAACTCGAGCTCTTTCACAAAGCGCACTACCACATATCAAAGAAAGAGAAGGACATACGTCTCTACTATCTAGGGCGAACCGTTGAAGAAGTGATGAGTAAGTTCTGTTGTCATATCGCCCCAGAATTAGACGATCAATGTTTCCTCTTTGACCTGACCTTCCATCGCACGACAGACGGCGATGGAACAATCTCAGATCTTGGGATGTTCGCAAGCTATCCGCGCACTCCGGCCACGGACTCGAGCCCCTCTACACCAGTATCAATACCGCATCGACGCATCCGATGCAAGATGTGCCGTCATGGGCTGGCAGCACGGGAACACATGCTCGACCATGGCCAGCTGGGAGCCGCAACACCCGCATCCATGACACCAGCTGCATCTAGGAGACCTTCAGAGCCTTCTTTTGCACAGCCTATCCAAGTAGTCGCTGGAAATGGAGTTAGACAGCGGAGAACATCACGACCACGACTGTCGTTTGGAAATGGTGTACTCGGAGATTCGCTAGCAATGTCGACCATCGAACATACTGTTAGCGAGAAGAGGATAGTCGAAGAGCCTCAAAGAGATGAATCGCGGAACATCTCCGGAGCTGATAGGCTGAGAAATTTCAGGAATGTTTCGAGGGGGCTGATCGATACGTCCTTAACGATGTCGTCAGCAGTTGCTGATGACGATGAGGAGGAAGATGAGAAACCGCTAGATCATATCCACGCAGAGGCAGCTAAACTCTTGGGCAGAAGACTCTCAGATGCGGTTATTACTCCTGCGTCAGAGTCTATCAAAGATGCTCCCGCAATACTGACTGGGAATGTACAAAATATAGGGATATCAGAGTCATCGGCAACAGATACCGATACCACAAAGGCAATCAGTCAAGAACCGATGACAACCCACCTCATCAGTCCTGCTAATCTCGCTGCTCAGTTGTTCACCAATCCAAAGCTTGCAGCTCTGCGTTCTCCATCATTCGGCTCATCCTCCATCCCAGTCTCGTCTTCACCTGCCGCAACACAATCCAAGCCGCTTGTCAGTGTACCCATCATCATAAACCCCAAATGCTCGGGTTATTTTGTTGAACCTGTAAGTCAATTCGTTCGTGTCTATCGGGCAATAGTATGAGAGGTGATTGCAGATGAAATGGATGGAACCGTTCTTATCAGAGGGCCATTTATCAGGAAAGATCGTTTGTCCTAACAAGAAATGCGGGGCGAAGCTTGGTAATTACGATTGGGCAGGCGTTTGTTGCGGCTGCAGACAGTGGGTTGTACCGGTGTGTTGGCTGATTTTTGTTATCGAAGCTGGCTTGACTCACGCTTGTATCGCAGGGTTTCTGTATAAGCCGGTCGAAAGTTGATGAAATAGTGATTTAACCAGATTTGCCCAGTCCTTGTGTGGTTTATTGAATGTTGTATCAATTATTTTTCTTTCTCCCATAGGAGAAAACCGTCAGGAAAACTGGATCAGTGTTGGTTAGGCCTTTCTCGTGGTACAATGGTACAATGGCACAATGGCTGAGCAACTTGCTTCTCACTCAAGTCTACGTACTCTGATACAATACTTTTCATGGGCAGACTGCATTCTGAATAGAAAGGTAGGAGGTAGGGGAAGCAAGAGGGCAGAGGTACAATACATAAATACAAACTTGTGAATAAAAAAGGACATATTTCTGTTATATATCACCTCTGGCTCCATCGTTTTTCTGTTGATCCAAGTTCTTTGCGTTGCAAAAAGTCATTTTTTGTTGTTCTATTTGACGCAATTTATTTGCGGATTCTCTGATTTTCATCATGTTGACCAAGCCCTTCTGCTCCTAGTTCAGGGAAGGTACCAGAACCTGTTCTGTTCTCGTGAGACCGACGTTTTTGCATCTTAGGAGGAGGTATAGGAATTAAACGACTCCGAGGTCGGTGAATTAACCAAGGCACAGGAGGCCCTCAAGGTAAAGAAGCTGCCACGAAGAGGAATAGGAGGCCGAGAAGCTTATCAAACGAAAGCCAGCAGAAGCCCAGAAAAAAAGAGCTAGTTGTCGGAAAGCGCAAAGCGTTCTTATCAGTTGATGGTTTCTGTCTTAACTCAGGGGGAAGCGTCGTAATGTTTCTGAGCCGGAAGCTGAACCAAAGTGGCTTGTTTTGTCACGCTCGAACTGGGATTTCTTCTGCCTGCCTCAGGCCCGTGAAAACCGTTGCCCTCCCGCCACTCTCTTATAGAGCCCCTCGGTCTGATTTCCTCGGTGCTGAATGGAAGCCTGACAAAGACGACGATTCTACTTCTATCACCGTTGTGGACAATTCCTGAAGACCAGGGTAAACGTGGGACGTAGAATGACAGGATGGAGGAAATTAGTGAGTGTGGTCGATGCAGATGCATAGGGCGTCCTTGTCACGTTCAAGTTAGCAGGTCAGCCCATAGTCTTTCCCGGTCTTGATTTCCACTCTGAGCTCCGATTTTTCTTCCAAATCAGGCGCCTCTTCTAAACAAGAGTGCGTTCCCCCGACCGACGCTGATCTTCCTACGCAAAAATTCCTCCACAAGCTCTGAATACCTCTACTATGATTCAAGAAGGTCGCTCGAGATAAATTTGTAGCGGATGTTGTGGATCGCCTTGATAAGATCTCCTGTGTCATTACAAAGACGTTACTCGGAGTCATTGAGATGGAATAACGCTTTTCATACAGTCAGGGGCGGTTTATTTGCTTATAGAAAAGGCAATTATTGCTACTCAGAACGACTGAAATGCTTTATGTAAGACCGTCAGTTGTTGAAAGCTGCTCTGAATTTACTAACAACTAACAAACATTCTTGAGATAACCCGAGAAGATAGAGCACTCGTTTTTTGCTCGTCCCGGTCGGGGGATACCAGTTACAGCATGAACTTGTAATACTTGATGGCGATCTCACCTTCATTACGGTCCATTGTCTGCCCAGGAGTACCTACCCTCTTCCATTTCCTATATTGCTCGGCTAATATTCTACATCTTGATGAGAAGGCACGGGCGCAAAAAAAAGTATTGAACCCCGAATCGATATGAAGAATCTGAGCTTGTTCTTCCGGTGATGGTTTCACCACACGATCCAAAGCCAAGGTGCAAGACTCTTGTATTCTAATTCCGGATACTAGTCATAACAAGCGACCATTCTTTGTATAAAGTATTGTCTGACCCTGCATATTGTCAGGTACCGCTGGTATGTGACCAAGCAATTTGTTTCCGATCCATTATTAATGAACGAGGCAAAGATCTTTAGGTGTTCTTTAAGGGTCTTCCGTCGTATGAGAAAGGTGGGAGAACTCGGTTCTAATTGATGGGTTCCATCTGTGATGAATAAGCGCAGCGAGAAATGATAGGCGTCTTCGCTCGGCGATTTCCTTCCTCGTCGTTCGCCTGAATTATTTTGAGAGTTGTGAAGAACAACTACCGGAAGGCCACGTCTCAATTTGACCTCATTTCTGTAATCACCTTAAAATTAAGCTGGTTGGGGGAGTGTCAAAGTTGAATTTCGAGAATAACATCAAACTTGGCCCCTTAGAAGGCTCCATGAATCTCGACTCAAATTATCGGCGGAAACTACTGCTGGATTCTTCATTAGTGCTTTCATTGACAATTCAAAGTTCGGGGATTCAATCAGTCAACTGTCCATTCTACTCAAAAGCTCCACCATTTCTCATTCGTGAAAATTCGAGATCCTTGGGTCAGGATTCCCCACATATAACCGATGTCACCGGCTGCGCTCTCGGATGCTAACAAAAATCTCCCTCATCGTCATTCAACCACCTTACGTCTGTATATCTCTCTAACAAAAGCGCCTACAGTTCTGTTCAATCACTTAATTCGATGCATGGTGTTTCGTTACCCGCGGACGGACGCGGTCATCAAAATTAGGATCTTTCACCCTGCTTTGTCTGGACTTCTTACAAGATCAGGTAAAATCCCGAGATGGTCACGTCAATAAAGCATGAGGCTGTTGTAGATTCTGTGCGGTATAGTCTCGGGGTGTTGCAGCAGGGCAGTAAGTTTAATTGATGTATCAAAATAAGACGCAACTCATGTAAGCTGAGGCTTTCCTTCAGTCTTGAGCTTTTTTCCTTGGATGGGGTTCAAATTTGCCCTTCCCCCCGATGTTACGCGAGATCGTGTTCATATTTACTTATGATGAATTCCACTTTCTTCCAACTATAGCTGACTATGTATTATTCAGCATCTATTTCCTATCGGCATGCATAGATATTAACAAGACTATGAACAAGCTGCAAACAGGCTCGATTGCACAATGTTGCCCTGAAGCTAAGACTAAACTACAATATGAGGGTGGGTAATCGTGTCTGGTGGAGTAACAAGTATGAAAATTCTATTATGGCGTTTCCCATCCATCGCAATGTGTTAACTGTCTTTCACGATCTTGTGTGTGAATGTAATAACATTATTGGACCCCGAAATTGAAAAGGCATTACTCTGGAACGTCGTTCGACAGCACCTATGCGTCTGATTGTACGAGAGACGATAGTTGTCGTCGATGACGCCATCATTTGATTCCATCGGAGAAATCGTGCTGCTGTAGGTATGTGTGTAGTGAACATCAGGATTGTCATGGAAGGACGCAGTGTCGATTGAGATACGATTGTGGAAGGGGGTGAGTTAGGGCATTTGCGAAGGGATCACGATAACTCCAACTTGAACTGGTGGAGGGGGGCGGTCTGAAAGGAAAAAAGAGATGGTGAATTCAAAACATACAAAAATACAAAACAGGCGGGAAATTAACTTACTATCCCCAAAGGCTCGAACCATAACTGACGTCGAAGCAGGATCAAAGGTATTGTATACTTGGATGCCCGAATCTTCATCACCATATATTGTCAAAAACCTCTTGATCGACTTTGACAACGGTTGCGGTAGTGACGACGAAGAAAAAAAGGAGCGGATTTTTCGCCAAAATTTGCCCTCAGGCTGAGGGCTTGTCTGAGTCGGTATCTGTATCATCTTTGAAATACGTGCAAAGATAAGAGTCCAAACCTTCCGAGCTGCGATGTCTTTTAATAAGCGTAGTCTCATACAGCCCGGACACTGCATACAGCATTGAGGGCATCACTGGAGGAAGAGATGGAGAGGGAGAGAAGACGAAGGTACAAGCTTTTTGCTATACAAAGAGTACTATCCAATGAACAGCCATTGTCTGTGGGGAAGAGCACTGCCCATAATTGGCATAATAATTATGTATCAGCCCAAGTCACATCCGAGTATATGTCAAAAAAAACAGCAACAGAGATCGTCACAGCCATATCCAGAACAACAACCAAATCAGCGAATAGCAGCTGTGCGGCACATTGCAACACAACTGTAAAAAAGACAATATTCATACATAAAATCGGTGGCTCCATCAAGAGGCACCTGTGACGTTAGGTACAATTCTTTAACAAAAACAGAAGGATGGATGGATGAGTGGAAAGGCAAATTTAAGAACACTGTAACAACGAAGAGAAAATTCCTAGCCCCGCAAACGCTCTGCAGGAGGAGGAAGGGGGTATCAATGCCAAAAAAATGGAGGAGGGGAGGGGAAAGTGAAGCAAATGTGGGTGGGTATTCAATGTATACACAGAGACACTTGATGTTATCATCTACATTTAAGCACCAACAATGAGGCGTTATAAAACGACAACCCGATAATAAACACACTAAACCAAACAAAAGAGAGATAAATCGCCCAAGAAACAAAATGCGTCTTCGAGAACAACGAGAGAAACTAAGACAGAGATCAACTCCACAAAGGATGAAAAACAACAACAATGAGATATGAAACCATCAGGGCGGAGAGAACACAAGCCAGGAAAGATAAACGATAAACGACCTTCTCATTTTCTTCCTTTCCCCCTTTTTTTCGACTTAGACTTCGATCTAGTATCTCTTTCAGCCCCACCAGCACCCCTGTTACTACTACCTATGTTCAAGGAACTCATCGAAGCAGCCCTTTTTATTATCTTTCTCTTCTCCTTCTCCTCATCTTTGATCAATTCGTCTATAAGCTTCTGTCTCTCCTTCTCCTGCCGCTTTTTCTTCTGTCCTTCCGTCTCACACGGTTTAAATTTGACGTCTGGTTGTTTTTGTGACGATGATGATGGTTTGGCTTTGGGAGTGGGTGAGCTAGATCGATCATAAAGGAAACTAACTTGTCGAGTGGGTGGTGTACGAGGAGGAGTTGAGGGTGACGATGAGAATTGCAAAGGAAGAAGAGCAACAGAATTAAAACCACGGACGTCTCTCCCCTCGTGACCATTCTCATACCTCCCAATACTTTTCAACCCTTGCTTATCACCACCAACTTCAGAGGCATTATCAGATATTGGAACTTGAAACCTAGCAGATCCCCATCTTCCCCTCGTCCATCCCTTGATCGTTCCCTTTGCTTCCTCCTTGCTTTGAATTTGAGGTTCAAACATATCAAAAACCCATGACACTCCAGGACACCATGATGCTCGGCTCGGATTATGTTGTTGTAACACTCTGAATGTTTGTTCCTGCGAACCAACAGACGACGAATGAACTTTGGTATCAGAATTTGAATCTGTACTCGGTTTCAACCCGTCGATGTTGTATCTACCACCACCACCAGTCGAAGAGGGGGGAGTAGCAGCGCAAGTCAAATTCAGAGTAGCAGAATGACCAAATGGTGAACTCTTCAACACATTCCTCGACTGCTTCCTCTTCAGACTATCCATACCCAGACCTAAACTGACCGCATTATGAAAATCTACTCGACGTGCTTGAAGGTTGAGTTCATATTCGCCTTCTTCCATGGCCGCCCTTGTCGCATCGTCATTGTAATTGCCATCGCCTTCAGTGAGTTCATCATTTTGGCATTGAGATTGTAGTGTGCTGATATCATCTTCAGATGTCCAAGAAGGTGTATCTGTAGGTGACAGAGACGATGTATCAGACCGTATTTGAGCATACGAAACAGTCGGGTCGACAATCGTAGACGAAGGAGCAGCCGGAGCCGGAGCAAGAGGGGATAAAATCGAAATCGACGACGTCGGAGGAAACCTGTACTCTTCCATCTTGATCTGAACCTCAGAACCACTTTGCCCAATTGGAGACCTCGGTGGTGGAGTCACGGAACAATGACAAGGTGAAGAACAAGAACAAGAAGAGAGTGGTAAGCCACCACCGCCACAGATGCCAGACCGCGATCCCGAAGGCAACATCACTCCAGGACTACTTGCTCCACCAAGAGTACTGCTTCCAGAATTCATCCTGCCACTCCTGATCCGAATAGGATTAACCATATTTAACATCATCATCGAACTAGGACTGGGACTAGAATTCGGAATCAAACATGATCTGCCACGTGGAAGCGCAAGTCTAAATGCACTTGAGTAGTCATTATCCGGAAGATTTGGCATCATCGGGGAACCTGGACTGATCAAAGCCGGGGTATAAGAAAAGGAACTGGTCATAGTTGTCGGCAAGGGAATAGATGTCGTATAGGGATGTTGTCGTCGTAATGATGAGGTATATTTTCCGAAAGAAATACTCGTCACCGCACTGCTGGAGATAGGGAGACGAGGAGAGTATAACGATGGGGACGGGAGAGAAAAGGAAGATTTGGTCGAAGATTCCGACACCGGAACCGAATCGTCAGCCAACGCCTTCTTCTGCTCTTCCAATATTCGCTCCCATTCAACTAGATTTTCTGCACAAAGAATACTGTACGGCTTCAATTCTGAGAAAAGGTTCAAGAAACCGCACACTTTGTCAGCAAAATGAACATACCAGGTAGAGCAAGCGTCGTCATATCAATCAAAGGCTTCGCAATATGCTTTATGAAAAATACTTGCGAGTTCGCTTCCGCCAATGGTCCATTGGAAGGATTCACGCTGTGTTGAACCTGCAAAGAATTTTCGAATTTATACTGACATGCCCATTCTTGTTGTAACGCAGATGCCCATCGTTTTGATACAGAAAATGGACGACACTAACCCATTGATCGGTCAAACAAGACATCAAAAAAGAACACATGTACACACATACAGGATTACTGATGTCAGCATTTTTCAGCAGCAACTGACAAATAAAAATCTGTCGTATACATTTTGGCGATTTCCATTTCAGGATACTGCTAGAAGCATCCACACCATCTAAAATTTCTTCAGATTGGTTCATGAAAGCTTGATGGATACCCATGTCCGTCGCCAGCACTGTGTTCTTGAGGATTTTACGAAATGAAAAGCCTATTACAGAAAAAGAGGTAAGAAGATGCCAAGGGGCGAGCAGGGTTCATACCAGATTTTGAATCATCCAATAGCGAACCTAAACCATATTGCCTCATTGCCATGAACAACAGATAGCTGTGCATTTGCTCCAATGTGGACTGATTGTCATAAACCCGTGAAAGTGGTACGTCTGCGTTTTTCTGCGAAAAAAATTTCTCAATTATTGACCCAACGTCAACAACGACAAAAAGACTCACCATGAACGGATTATTAAAACCCGGGTGGCCGACATCATGGCCAATCGCTGCCAAATACAATGCAAAAATCTCTCTCGGAGTCAAACATGTAACCAATGACCCAGAATCATGTTCTCTAGCGCATGTCCACATTCCACCGGGCTCATTCTCATCCTTTAGAAGCAAGGCGACAGATGGCACCATTCCGGCTGATAGAAGATAGCAATGTAGAGCCTGTAACACATCTACTGCATGTTCGAAATTGTGATAATGATTTTGCCAACGATAGAGGTGCCTGATGTGTGTTAAAAACTGTGATAGTACATCTAACTAAGAGCGTTAGGTTGGGCTGGAAAGAGAGAGAAAGGACTTGCTCATATCGAGATCGAGCACATTTCTCATCCCTTGAATTCGAAATAGGACCTGAAAGAGAAACTGGACACATGCAAGCAGTTCATCATCTGTCATAGACAGAGAATCAAAAGACCAAGACTCTAGATTGTCAAGTAACCTCACTCGATCTCCATCCGAAAGATTTGGAAGATCACTAATTTGGACATCATTTCTGGATCCAAGTTGTCAATTAAAAACGCACTTGTGAGCGACATTATTGTTCTGGACGAAGCGCACCGTCTCTCTATACATGGATGCACAAACTTCTGCGTATTCCGTACTACAGAGATCCCCGCACATAGACTGGATTAAAAAGTAGTTGGAAGAAGTGTAAAAGCGACGAACGCAAAAGTGGTATGCCAGGCTGTACCATCCAGCCAGCCTTGTCCCTGGCTCTGGCCACGCATTGCCAGTTGCAAGCCACCGACATCGGCGCTGCGTCTTCTGAAAATGCCATCGTTTAGAAGAGACATGGGAGGCGGCAGAACGTGGAATGGAGATAAGTGGACTCTCACGTGGAACCCGCGTGGCAAGGAGTCACCTGAGCGGATCAGCTGGACACGTGTGAGATTTACGTAGATTGCGGTTCCGGGGGGTTGACGTAAGGGGGTGCGGATCGCAGGAGGAAGGAGACTGGGCGCTCGATGCCCGTGCACGTCCTCGGATCCCACCAGGGGATCTCCAACAATATAATATAATCTTATTCTCCTCACAACACTATTCCTCCTCCTCTCCATGGCCACCGTCAAGCTCGAGCCCAACGACAACTTCATCATCGAGCACCACACCCACCACCACCACACACCCCCCACCCATGTTCCTCTCAGGGCCACACAGGCACCAAAGCGCATGAAGGGCATGATGGGCGTCTTTCGCATCAATCCCTTTGCCATACACACCGCACACGCCGACCTCGCCCCTCTCTCCTGGCAGCCAGGCCCCTTGGACCAGGAGCCGGTCATGCTTGAGTTCCAGCTCGACCTCTTGCACTGGCCTGCCTTGTACGATGATAATAGCAATGGCAGTGGCAACAGCAACGACAACAGCAATGACAACAACACAACAAACCCCGATGCAGAGGATCTCCCCCTCGACATCCTCTTTCCGGATCACTGGCACGCGCAACAAGATTTCCAATTCCAAGAAGACTTTGAGCAAGACCAATCTTTGGTACGAGCACTTTGCCACGGCCACATGTCCGTCCTCAATTATCATCCAGACATTGTATGCTCCCAGTCCTACCACTAATTTCGAGGCTTCATCCTCATCACCCATGATGGCTACAACGATGGCATGTATGGTTCTCACTCCTATCCATACACCTCCACTATCATCCTCGGAAGATTCCTCCGAATCCACAAATGAAGATATGTCTGCTAATATCGAACCATGCGCACTCCTTCGCCGTCAAAACCCTCATTTGCATCTAGACCAAAGTTATTTTGAGCAACAACAACAACAGACTTGTTATCGCATGTACCATGGTAACTATTTTTGTAAACTCCCAATCACCCTTTTAATATATATTACATAGATTATCACCACCATCATCACCCGTACCTTCGCCCCATCTCATCTCAACAAATCCAAAACGATTACCTGAATCCTGCCGCCGGTGCATATTATAATAGTAGTAGTACTCGATCATCCTCTCATCCTTATCCTTGTACTACGTATTAATCACATTTCGGACTTTAAATATATAGAATTACGTCGTTTTCAAGAACTCGCGGATCATTTCGAGAAGGACAGTCACAAGTTGGTCACGCAACATACCCTTTCCACTACCATGTTGTTCTTAAATGTGCTTCAACCACCTATCCTATCCTTATTCTCGTCAACAGGCTCAAACCCGATGCAACTCTGGGATCTAGTTTTAGATTCTAAGTCGGCCGTTCCTACCGGGTCAAGTTGTATTCAATTAATTCACGATTCTACCTCTTCTTCTTTGATTACGCCTCCTAGTATTCTAGGTTCACATTCTCAAGAAGAAGAAGGAATCATGATTACTGAGAGTAGGATGATGGACAGGGGATACGAACTAGATCAAACTGTTCTTCATATTCAGTCACCGAACCTTTCCAGAACTTTTATTCAATGTCCTCCTGGGCTTCTTGTTCCTGAAAGAGAAGTAGGAGAAGGAGTTCTGACTACAACTATGCCTTCTTTTGGGCTTGGACTCAAATATCCTTGCATACATCTCCACGTTCGAAATTTGGGCAAAGAATGGTCTTTTGAAGTTGGAATCATGGATACGGAAGGGAGATTGGGCGTGCTCCGATTATCAACATTCCAGGTACTCTTTTCTTTCCTTCTCATCGTCCTTCTTCTTCCCTCCTAACCTCTTCTCAAAAAAAAACAAGAAACGTCCAAAACTCAAATTCCCACTTCTTCATCTCCCATTATCCTTTCCTCCATCTCAATCTCATTTATTGACAACATGGACCATCATCAATTTGCATCTACCCACTTTTATTCCTTACTTTTCTCAACTGCCCAACTCATCCTCGAGTGTGGGTAGTACCGTCACCCCTTACGGCCCATACTCACATATCGCTTATGTGAGGGTTTATGCTAATTGTCGATTACGTAGAATTTGGTTTGATGAGGACACTGCTGGTAGTGGTGGACTTGATTACCCCTGGGAGTTTGATTTATTTTCTGCAGGTTGAAATTCTCTGTGTGTGGTATGTGTATCTGTGTATGTATGTATACTTGTATGTATAACTTAAAAAAAGATACCGACCGCAATCAGCGGTGTTATAAAACGACCGGATATAGACCGACCGATCGATCAGCTGGACCTAGTTAAAAACAAAATATCGTAACATCCAACGGCCATTGAAACCGACAGAACTTTGAAATAGAGCTAACTATTTTTTCGAAACCGACACACATACAGAGCGAGATTAGAATCACGTCATTACGCTTGACTTCTGTCATAAAAGCTCACCAAGGAAAACCATAAAATACATCAGACATCCAGATACTGAATCTATACGAAAAAATCTCATCAAACCAACCCATTCCCTCTCACTCTTCCATTTTTTTCTCCCTTCTTCTTCTGGCTTTCTGATCTTTGAAGGACAGTTTACCGTTAATATCCGTTAGTCAAACCAAATTCAAGCTAGAGGAAAACGATCGAACGCCCCAACAGCCGACAGACAATTTGTGTATATGCATGTGTGTGTCCCCTGACTTACGCGACATCACATACCCTTGTTCCTCAGACAACGGCAAAGTTGGGAGACGATGAGTGCCAACGGTGGAAACATGAATGAATGGGTTGGGGTTGTCAGGTTAAATGTTAACCCCTTCAAGCGCCACTTTCTTTAAAAAAAAGCAAAGGCGATAATGTGGAATAGATTTTAGTCGCCTGATCCATGCCGTCCAATAAGAAGTTAACCACTTATGCCTCTTTAAAATAAAGTTGCCTTTTGTCCGGACGGGAAACTGTCAGCCAAACTTACTGATTTTATGTATACATACATATACTTTGATCGATGCCCTAGTTTTTCGTCCCCGGTTATCATGAACTGTTTCGGCAATTTGACTCTCCAACCGATCATTCACATGTACAGGATCATCCTAAATTTGAACCCAACAGGTGAGGACATGAGACTAGTCTAAAATCACCGTCAACGTTTTAGTCATTAATATACCCCACCATTTTTGACATCCGATCAGCTGTAATGAAAAATTTGATAGACACTGGGTGACAAGATACATACTCGCCACGGGAGCCACTACTATCCCGCCCCCAAAAGCACGGTTCGAAACGCTGAGAAAAAATGAACAAGCAGTAATCATGTTTCGGTCTGCCATGGCAATCGCTGTCATGCATGCAAATTGGCTTCTTTGGTTTCCAGGTTGTCAAGATGTTACAGAGGGTCGGAGGTGGAGGTGGATTTAATGAGGACTTCGTCAGGGGTAACGATCAAGTCCATAGACCAGTCATTGTCGTCTATCGGAATGCTTGCCTTCTCTAGAATCTGTTCACGAAGCGCCAGACCAACTGGAACACTGCTTAGACTAGCCAGGATCCCTGTAAACACACAAACCTAAGACCGGCTTGTGATGGAAAACTCCATGGTATGAGGTGATGAAACGATCATAATACCCTTTTCCATGCCCAAGTCGTGCGAAATCCCGACTGAATGCGACAGCTGGAAGAAGAATCACGTCTAAATCCGGCGAGTCAAGAGCTTGCCCCCGAAAAAATCACAATCCATCAGCTCAGAACCACCTTCGGGTACGGTCCACAGAGACCGGGACTATATTACCTCTCAAGCGGGGCTCGCCCTGCCAAACTGCATCTGGTTCTTTGATTCCCCATACACCACTGGGAAGTGACATAAGGTCGTTCTTGTCGTATATTTTCATACAATCCATTCGTCCATGCTTGTCCATGACCTTTGGCACAAAGAGAGTCTTGCCTTAACTAGGGAGTCTGACAGTGTGATCATGATCGGATCGTTACTCGTACCTGATTCAAGGACTTCGAATACAACAGAGGTCGTGTCAACTTCTCCAGATGGCATGCTAAGATAACAGCTTAAGGATTTCGCTTGCTGAAAGATAGGCAGAGAACCGAGTCGCCTGACGACGGCGTTCGCTGCGACGAACACGATCATCGTCATTGCCCATATAATGATAACATGAAGAAAAGAACGTGGGCGATACTTTGTTCTTGTATGATCTGTGGAGGGATGGCGGAAAGCTTTGACGTGATCATACTGCGTAAAGCTTGTTTCTGTGCTCCAAGTGCGACATGAATCGCCGACATCGGATGGTTGAGTTAAGAGGTATACAAGATTACCTCATAACGACTTCTGGTCTGATTACATCATCTGGGGGTAATACACCGCTGTCACCTTTAAAAAAAAACTCGCCGAGAAAGCGAGAGAGATTCTAAATTTTTATAGACAGCAACAAGCAAGCTTGTGCTAAGACGTGGAGGGCGGCAGGTCAGCCACCGGAATGAACTAGAATTTTCCACTATCAAGGTTTCTGATCGAAGTACAAAGCATGTAAAGAAATGGCGATGTTAGTGTTCCAGGGGTGACCGGTGAGGCAATACACTAAAAATATTTCATCGGGAAATCAGTCTCGAGGTCTCTCATCAAATCGTGATCTTTCCAACTCTGGTGTGGGTCATAGGCTAATCACAACGCATATTTTTACATGCTCTGGCATTCCTGTGTGTCTTTTGTAGAAGTCATCTGTCTGATCGTGTGCCGGAATCATAATCGGTACTTTGTTAGTCGCATGTCTTCGGATGGCGCCTCGCATCGTATTGCTAATTTGACTCTTCAAACATCACAGTTTGCGGACTCGATCTTCATTCAATGGTTGATGACTGCCACTAGTGACGCCTTTCAGCCTAATTCTTTCATACGCGAGCTTCATTAGACGCTTGAACTCTTGAGTACTTGAAACATACTTGAAACCTTCCATGGCTAGTGAATACCGCAGTAACCATAAACTCACTGAATAAATATACACGCACTGAAGACATGGTACTTCTCCTGTCCAGTCCGGATATTTGCATCCTCCGAGGCGATTCTTATTTGAATTTTCTGCACCTCGACAGCTCAAATTTTTGCCGCTTGACAGGATCCATTGTGATGATGCCTCAGAATGAATGGGTGGGTTACCTAGCGGCGATTATAATTTTCCATACATGTGCTGTGCTTATCTTGACAAAATTCCATGGAAATTACTGACCTGTAGCTATGGGTCAATTTGCAGCGTTCATGAGCGTCCTGCTCGATTTTTAATCCTCATATTATACTCTTCGAAACCTGGATGGATAGAGGTCAAATGCTTATACAATGGAAGTGAATTCGTCTTTGCTTCTATTCATATGACACTTTTCAAGTAACCCATGAGCGAGGTCAAGGGCCCACCCATCGAATTGTAAACGAAGTGGATCTGTTCATTCTAGGAAGCCCATAAATCACCGGGAGTGTGGGCAATGGGATCCTAGCATGTTTTGACTAGTCGGATGCTGTAGGACTATTGGGGCCACTTCAAAAGAAGTGAAGATGTAGCACACGCGTGCTTTGCCCGCCGTGTAGATCTAAATGTGGTGTGACAGTACGATGAATCACGTCATCGTGATTGTCAC
>Ga0153993_100138_pt1 | contig 25706 bp, 31 predicted proteins | sample TSNC077MetaG_FD_104706 | JGI IMG/M metagenome (GOLD analysis project Ga0153993, IMG submission 104706) | Attine ant fungus gardens microbial communities from North Carolina, USA - TSNC077 MetaG | ecosystem: Host-associated > Fungi > Mycelium > Unclassified | place: USA: North Carolina, Lumber...
GCACGCTGATGAAGCCGGCGCGACTCAATCTCGGGAAACACGCACACCAGCGAAACGCAACAAACGGATGCTGGAATCAACAAAAGAAGAAATTGAAGATGGAGCAAGCAAGGCCGCCTCCCAATCCCGATCCCGATCACGATCACGATCTCATTCGATGTCCCCTCTGCTGGTTTCACCTCACCAAAATAATGCAATGCAGAGCGTCGAGGACCCTAATCGGAAAAACCCAAAGACTCTCGATGAGAAGGCTCAAGGGAGAATGGCTTCTTCGACGTTAGCGCCACCTAAAGAAGTAGACGGGAAGACTTCCCTAGTGGAGGATGGTGTAATAACCGAAGTGAAGGATAACGACTCACAATTGCCTATACACCAGGCTGAAGACAAAGATACAGCCAGACACGCAGAAGGTTCAGACGACAAGGTGGCACCGGTCAATACGGGATCGAGTGAACATGAGCATGTCAAAAGTCACTTGAAAAACCCAGACAAAGACCCCCAATGTCGATACGAAGATAGAGATATTGGTCAAGGACCAGATGAAGGTCAGGGCGCGCACAAGGCTTCCCCGAAAACTGCCAAACATCCGAGGGACGATGAAGATGAAGACCCCAACCCGCGAGAGTCGAAGAGACCCACCCCACCTCCTGCCCCCGAAACCAAGAAATCTTCACCCAAACCTTCGCCTCCTTCGCCCAAGGCTGCACCTAAGCTGGTAAGTGGGAGATTATCATTGCCACTGCGGTAACCCTAATTCTAATATTTTAGACTGGGTTCGAGGCTTATGCCTCACTTTCTCCTTTCGCAGCGGCAGCAAAAGGCCCTAATATATTTTCTTCTGGGAAAAATACGCCTGTTCCTGTCACTGCCAGTCTGGTACTTTCAAATCCACTATCGAGCTTCACTAGTGCTCCTGATGAAGTTTTTTCGCCTTCAAAGAGTCTCAAGCGCTCAGGATTCGAAGCATTTGCTTCGACTTCATCTCCGTTCTCAACTGTAACTCGCTCTAAGTCTCCTGCACTTGGACAACCGCCGAAATTTGCAAGTCAAGCTAAATCCTCTCTCGGGAGAATCAATTCCGTCAGCTCCAACCCTTTCGAACAATACACTGATTCAAGTCAAGGTTTCCGAGGCTTTGGTGTGCCCGTATCCAAACGCCCTAAGGCAGAATCGCCACCCGAATCGCTGCCAAGCTCCTTGGAGAAAACTTCGACAATTAATGTTTTGAACCGGAATCTGTACCAGAATTACGAGGATGACTATGATGATGACGATGAGAAGGAGACGAGTTTTGGGGAAAAGCTAAGAGCGGCCGAGGATGAAGGTGAAGAGGATAGCAGAAGTGATGAAGAGTTGAAGGCTAAATATACAGAACAGGAAGGTAAAAAAAACACAATTTCTGTCCTCTGGAAAGACACTTACAGTGTCCGCAGTAATCACAGGGGAGGAAGATGATTACACGATACATCAAGTTCGCTCAAAGCTCTTCTCTCTCGAAGATGGACAATGGAAGGAGCGAGGGACCGGTCTGTTAAAGTTAAACGTCAAAGATTCAGATGGAACTGGAGCTCGCCTAGGTATGCACATCTGCTTTATCTGCTGGAGCGTTTCCGATCCTCAGCCGCCTCAGTCATGCGCAGGGATGCCGTTTGCACTATTCTTTTGAATATCGTTTTATTCTGCGGCATGGCATGTACACTGGCCCCGCAAGACCCTCGTTACCTCAGGTTCAGCGCGATCGAAAATGGCTCGACGACTCATTATAACCTCCGAGTAAGTTGTTCATCTCATATTCCCTTGTACAGTACCCTAACTCTTCTTGAAGCTGGTAAGCAACGAAGCAGCTCAACTCTTGCTCCAAAAAATTTTATCCAATATTCCTCCGGCTTGAACCTTCATTGTATTGCCACCACGCTATCTGTTTGAGCTCAAATAAAGTCTGTGTTACAAATTATGATTACAGTCTCGCTAGTTGCATTTGCTTTTTTTATTCCCTGATATTTCAAGAAATCATTCTACTACACATACAGTAACATCGGGCTCGAGGCATATCGACGCCTGGGTTTTTCACTTTGTAAACTTACTCTTACCTTTCATATCCCCGAAGAATTTGCTTGATTTTCCACCTCATCAGCTGGAGTCTATAGATAGTCATTGCGCTGTACCCGGGGGACTATAAACATCGTTTGCCTATCAGTCTACCATTAGTTTGCTATAAATGCATCATACCCGAGGTGGATCAAAAATGTCTCACGCACTTCCTGAATGTTGCCGGAATTCACGAATTAACCTTCACTCACTCCTTGTGCACGATCATCGTTCAGGGCTTTGAGCTTCGTGAATGTCGCTGGTATGCTACTCTGGGCTTAGCTGACCGTATATCACCTGTTTCTGATTGCTTGATTCAGAAGCGACACGTCAACGACATATACGAATGGACCAATCGTCTCTCGTTTACGGTTCTATCATAGCTTTCGCAGGCGCTTTTACTGCAGTAAGTATCAGTGTGATTCGCACAAATGATGAATTCTCTTTCATCCTTGTTCTTTGAGCGACGGGTCAGTGCGTTCGCGTACTGCACGCCGTGTCAATGACGACATATTGTAGGGTCAGGATATCGATATTGTGTCCTGCTCTGAAACACTTCTTATATGCTCTCATAAATGGCTATTGATGACTTTTCTCTGTAGATATATCTTTTCGTCAAGTATTGGTCTCCGCCAGACATTATTACCCATGACTCGGAAAAGTTTTACCTTTCTCACAAGTTCTCAGAGCCCCAGCCACTACCTTCGTTGTCCGACCCCAGCACAGTAGACCTCAGTGTGGTTGTCCCGGCCTTTAATGAGAAGGACAGACTACCAATTATGATGAAAGAGGCAATAGCTCATCTTGAGTCGCTCTCTCCGAGACGGACATATGAGATTATCGTCGTTGACGACGGGTCCTCCGACAATACGTCAAAAATCGCATTGAATCTTGGAATTCGATATCCAAAGAGCGATATTCGCGTCGTCATTTTAGAGCACAACGTCGGCAAGGGCGGTGCCGTTAGACATGGAATGTTGTATAGTGGAGGAGAGCGCTTATTAATGGTGGACGCTGATGGTGCATCCAAATTCTCGGATCTGGAAGACCTATGGAAAGCAATGGATGGGATCGCTCCCGATAAAAAAGCTGGTGTTGTTGTTGGTAGTCGTGCTCACCTCGTTAAATCAGAAGCTGTTGTTAAGGTAGCGTGCTCTTCCCTCCTGCCTGAATTGACTCATTTTTCATATAGCGATCTCTGCTGCGCAATGTCTTGATGTATGGCCTCCACACCATCCTACGTATCGTTGGTGTTGGACATATCCGTGATACCCAGTGTGGATTCAAGTTGTTCTCCCGTTCGGCTGCCCGGCAAATATTCCCTGCTCAACATCTTCCGACATGGATATTTGATGTTGAACTCTTGCTGCTAGCTAAACAGTTGCGAATACCCGTTTCAGAAGTTTCAATCGACTGGCACGAAGTCGCCGGTAGCAAATTGAACGTTGCAACCGCCTCTCTCCAGATGCTTCGAGATCTGCTAATTGTTCGGGCTAATCATTTGCTTGGGCGATGGAAGGCTGCACCGATGAAGCCGAAGCTGGATTAACATTGCCGTCTGTTCTTTACGTACAGTTTGTATCTCTGCGTGTACCAACAATAACCTGATCTGCCATTTAACAAAAAAATGCTGTCGTGCTTCGCGTATAACTCATGTCGTGTTACATTACATTTCAGAATCGAAAGAAGTGTACAGAGCAACAGAGCAGGTTAATTAGACTTTGTCTCCTTGCTTTTGTCTTGAAGATGTGGACATGTCTCTGAAAGTATGGTGGAAGACACATCTGGAGAAGTAGCCGTGACTATATCTGTCGTATGTATGGCATCAACATCAAGACTCGTCGAAAGTTCCCTTTCGGTAGATAGCTTCTCCGGATTCTTCGTATCGGATTCTTTACTGATCTCACCTTTCTCTTCATCCTTGTACTTTTTACCTCTTGCTTCCTGTTTGAATTTTTCGTCGTCCTCTCTTGTCAAGTTTTTATGCTTGATTAACAAGATACTTGTCACAGTTGCCAAAGCTGACAGGCTTGCATTGAGGATAAATACAAGCCGGAAGCCTTTCGTATATCCGTTATCAAGGATAAGAAAACCTTGCTCTGCCGAGAGATTGAGAAGTGTAGGATGCGATAACTTAGCTGGATCGTCGATTATTGTTTTGATGAGGTTCTCTGGAAGAGCCAGTTTTTGCATGGAGGAATGGAGGGTGTTGTTGCTGAAATGAGGAACATATGAGCGAAATATTTCAATATACAGATATAAGAAATGACAAACATTATAGTTGACCCTATTGCAAGAGCTAGGGTACCGCCAAGCATTCGGACAAACTACGGTCAAAGATAGTGAGGAGTAATCCGCGCTGATAGTAAATCACCTACATTTCGGAAAGCCGTCACGACTGACATGTCTTGTCGGGAAACACTAGCCTGTACAGCTACAGTCGTCGTTTGAAGTGTCTACAGGCAAAAGATGTGATTGGAATGCGGAAATGCAGGGCAATTCACTTGGCGAACCTGACCGGACCCGATACTGGACAGAAACATGAATATAACCATGACACTTTGATGCGTGTGTCGGGTCATGGTCGAGATCAGGCCACATGCGAGTGACCATGCGGCAAACCCAGAATATACAATAGCCTTCAAATGATGAGTTTATCAGTTCAGGGTAGGTAAGCATCCTCACCTGATACTTGCCAGTTTTACTGACAGTTACTCCCTTCAGCCCAGATGATTGATTTCATTTCTGTCAAATCCACGAAAGACATCAGAGCACTCACTGCTACCCAGCTAACAATCATCTGGCCTCCCAAAACTGGTATTAGGAATATACCGGCATGGATAGGACTGTAACTCAATGCAACTTGGAAGAATTGGGGAAGATAGAACATCGAAGAAAAAGTGATTAAGCCACTGAACGTCATTGCCCCAAATTAATGTAGTGCTGACGAGGTAAAAATAAGCACTACTAACTTGATGAACATCACAATGTATACGCCACAAACAGTTGAATGTTTGAATATCCGCACTAGAGGACTCAGCATTAACATGGGTCAAACACTGGGACCGCTCACTTGGGACGATGGGCAAGACTGCTCCTTTCCATTCCCACAAGACAAAGATAGCCCAAGCCGCGAAGCTGCTGATGAGTGGTCCAAGAATAATCGCCGAGCTCCAAGGAAATGTGACTCCTCCCTGTATCGGGAATCAGAACCAAAAGTAGGTTTACGAAAGCAATAAGGGAAACTAACCCATATGAGTGGAAGTATAATCAAAGTGCAAGCAATGAGTGTCAAAGTGCTCCCAACATAATCGATAATAAAAAGTTTCCTGGATATCAGAGTCGGCAATCAACCACCACGAAAGCAAGATAGCTATACATACTTCTTTATATCTCCTGCGACTGATTTCAAAGGAAGAACAAAGTTCACAACAAGAATGGCACATAGAGCAATTGGAATATTAAGCCAGAAGACCCACTTGACCCAAAAAATCAGTCAGTACCCCGGATGTCAAAGATCTATTAGGACCTCTACATACACGCCAGTCTGCTTGTGCTAAAGCACCACCGACGATAGGTCCTATAGCATACCCAATTGTCACGAACACTCCAATTATACCTTGGTATTTTCCTCTTCCCGTTAATTAGAAATTTTAGAGCTTGGACTTGTTTGCAGGGAAGCAAAATGGACGTACCTCTCACGAAGACTGACTATGTCTGACATGATGATCTGAGATATGCTGAGAATAGCTCCTATGCCGTTTGGTCAGTTTCTTCTCACACATTTACAGGGCACAAAGCGGTAGGACACACCTCCCCCAGCGCCTGCAAACCCTCGCAATACGATAAGTTGGACAATAGTCTTGGAGAATCCAGCAGCCAGATTTCCAATCATGAAGATAGCCATGGCCGCCGTCAACATTGCTTTCCTCCCGAATATATCACTGAATCTTCCATATAACGGTTGAAAACTCGTCGAAGTGAGTAAATAGGCGGATGGTACCCATGAAGAAACAGATCCAGCATTGAATATAGTGGAGATGGTGGGAAGAGCGGTGGCAACAGTCACAGAATCAAGTGAGGATACTGTGATAGAGAGGCTTAGACCCAGGAAACAAATGAGAACTTTCTTGAACGGGAGGAGGTTCGTCTGGTCCGTTAGCTGTATCTCTTCACGGTGCGATTTGAGGCCAGAGGTCGCATCGGTCGCAGTAGCTGGTATCAGTTCTGGTTTGTTATGATTCGGCATGTTGACTTGCACTTATGTCGACTCATGGAATGTGGTGTGCTTATATTGGGCGACCGTGATTAAATTAGAATTTTTTCGGAGAGTGAGCCGAATCCTCTCACGGCGGTTCAAGAATCTATATTTAGTGACAATGTTACTTGTATTTCTGGGAGTCCGTATAGATTTTGTCTTCACCTAGTAGATCTGAGTACCTAAGTTATTCATTATTGTATCTCTTACTATGAGGAGGGATCAGGTTTAATCCCAAGAAAAATAGGTGATTACCATAAATATATTCGGAGGATGTAGTCCGTAACTACAGCATGACTGATTGTTCTATAATTAACACTAACATAAAATTTTGTCATTGTCCCCCAAAGATTTTCTCTTCGTCAAAGAATTGGGGATGGTCTTCAGACCACATCAGAGTTACTATAGGATAGAAACTTTTTCACCTGCTGTTGTTGGTAAATGAGGTACGATCTTTAAGCGTGACATTGATTGTTTCAATGATAATGGCAATGACAGTTCGATGACCCGACGACGATGACGTCGCCGAAGACCTGCTATTTCAGCCAGAGAATAGAGCCCAGATATTGACATCAGGGGCATTCATTGATTTGAACAAGTACCAGAGCCTTAGCCTTCAGTAAATGCAAGAGCAAATCATGATAGGCAGCCCTGCTCCCTGTTCAGAATGCCATCACTTCCAATGGTCATTTGGTGCACAAGTACATGAGCATATTTAATATATATTTAATATTCCAATCAAGAGAGATAACATTAATCGATGGATAACATTAATCGATGGATAACTTTGGAAAAAAAAATAGCAAATCCTACAAAACTCAAACGGAACAAAAAAAGGCAGTGGTGACAAACACCTACTCAAGAAAAAAAAACCCACGCCGCAAACTATACTCGCACAATCTTTCTCGTAGCCCATTTCCAATTCTTCACCTGCACCAACCATTCCGTTGCCATCCCTTCTCCATCTGCAATACTGATACCCTCCTCCATAAACTTGAACATACTCTCTCCAACTCTTTGTTGCAAAACTTGTGCGACTGGGTGTTTGAATTTTTTGTCGGGCTTCGTGAGAGGGCCAGATTTCCCTGTTGATGGCTTTGAAGCGGAAGCGTCACCGATAGAAGTGTTCTCTCCGGCTTTTGACAAATTAGTAGTTGGAGGTTGAGGACCAGATATTGCCCTCGAAGACGATATACCATTTTGCACCTTTTTTTGGCTAGAAGATTTGACCATGGCATTCGAATTTTCCTCCTTAACCTCACCCGGTTCCTCTTCCTCTTCATCCGTTGTCGGAGAACATGGTGGCGTTTCCACAGTTCTCACAACATTCTTATCAGCAACAAACAACACGATAGCATCCTCACGGTCCTCTTCTATTTCTCCTTCCAAAACTAGCGAGATATCGTATTTCCTTCCGTGAGGACTAAGCTCCGAACCATGAGTTAATGACAACAGATATGTTTCTTTGATTGTTTCGAGAATCACAGGTCGATTTGGTGTAGGTGGAGTCGGTTCTGACTCGTCTGGATCTTCCATCAGGATATCTGCAGAAGCAAGGGTCGTACGACGGCGTTTACGAGTCGGAGGTCGGTCAGTCGTTGAATTAGAAGCTACAGGAAAGAGAATGTCCTTCAGCACAGCTGGTTTATATTTGTAACTGAAATTGAATCGCACAATATCAGAACGTTTCAGCAAAACATCCAAACATTTTCGGGCACATACCCGAGGCGCATATCACCAGCAAGTCCTGTACCAAATATGACCGTCCGTACAGCCATAAGCTGTGCTTCTTCCTTCTTCTCCGGTTCCACAGGCACCAGACCATGTTCGTCATCTGTCATCTCATCTTCCTGAAATCTAAGGATGACATCAAGTATACTTATATTTGGTAGTGGTCTTACCGACAACCAGCTGCTCGTTTTTCGTTTCCGCTTCCTCCCTAAAGGCAGACTGGGTGTAGTCGATTGCTGAAGTCCTAATACTGCCGTCCTACGTTCATTATACTCTAACAATCGTTGTGTGCGATTTCGTCTTCCAAGACCAGGAGCAGCATGAGCTGAGCCCTTCTACAGAAAAGTCAAAAATCAGATGAAGTGAGATGAACAAATCAACTCACATCGACAAACTCAGCTTTCAACACCTCAATTGCACTCCCATCATGTCCACTGCCCCACCCAGCACTAACCAACCCTCGTCCGTCATTATCCTCATCATTTTCTATTTCCTCATCCTCGATCTCCACATCCAGACCCTTCATGAAACACTTCTCTCCCCACCCACCGATAAATCTCCCCACAAGCTCCTCTTTCCTAACCACTGGACTTTTCCTATTTCCACCTTTCCTCGAAGAGGTCTCATCCGTCGCCGTGATTACACTCTTCACCGCAGGTGCATATCTTCCAGCATGGGCACTAGCCCCTACAGCATATACACTACCCGCACCCGCACCTGCGCACCTGATAATTCTGACTTCAACACAAAGATCTTGACCTTTGTCGCGTGCACGAGCTGAACCACTCCACGTTAACCAACCTGAATGAAGCGCACACAAGAACAAATCCGAATCATCTGTGTATATTCGTCTTTTTCTCGGTCGTCTTGGAGATCCTGATCTGTCATCTTGAGATGAAGATAATTCTCCAGGGCATCGTTGAGGGCTGCTTGGTCGACCAATTACGCCTCCACCCCAAAGTGCTGGCTTGAGAGGCTTTTCACGAGGTATATATCCATTAGGGATGAGGATCGTAGCGCGAGTTTCGATATCAAGTATATCATCAGCTTCTTCCTTTTGTGAGATTGTCTGTTCGATGACTTGCACTTGGCCTATTTCGCCATCCTTCATTTTCCCATTATCTTTGTCTTTTTCTTTCGCATTGCTAACCTCCATTTCCTTCTCCTTTTCTTTCATAGTCTCATCCTCAACACCCGTCATCTCTGCCGGTTCACCTTCTTTGATCTTCTCACCTTCCTTCCTTTCCTCATTTACTTCTTTATCCACTTCAATCTCTCTCACAACTCTCGTCTTCCCTGCATCCTTCGCAACTCCGTTAACACGATTGACGCCAACCCAGTTTCCAACGTCAAAATGATAAGGGAACGGCGTGTTCGGAAACACAAAAGTCCCCAAACTGATTTTGAACTTGGATTTGACTTCTCTGTCTGGTTGTTCCTGTGAAGGTCCCCAAAGCTCTTCGACACCAGGTGTTCGTGGACCTATATGATATACAGTCTGAGGCATAGACGATTGATGATAAGAATGTGGATGAGGATGAGGATACTGTTGTGCTGTGGTTGAGGGTAGATGCATAGATTGCGTGTGAGGATGGTGATGATTCATATGTGTATGAGGGTGAAGAGGAAGGTGCTGGTTTTGTATCTGCATGTGTTGTTCTCGTTCTCGATGTTCTTTTTCCACATCATCCACATATGAATCATCACCATACGGTGGTCCATGAGGTGGTGGTGGTCCTCCGTGTGCGCCACTGACACCATCAACAGGGGTGTATCCATGTCCTAACGCCCTTCCCTGTTCTCCTCGATGAGACATGAGTTGACCAGGAAGCGGCGGTGGATATGTGTGATGGATCTCTCCTTTTATCTCCCTTTCATCCCTCTCACGTCTTCCCGCTGATCCTGAAACAAGTGGTCCACTTCCACCAGTAGGAGGTGGTGGTGGAGGAGGTGGGCCACTTCTCGACGATATCTTTTTTATATCTTTCCCGGTGCTCGTACTATTTCCTCCACCACTACCATTACCACCCACATCCTTCCTCACACTTCCCGAGCCACTACCTCCAGGTCCCACAATACCACTAGGTCCAAGAGGAGCTCCAGGGAGAACAGGCGAACCCATTCTCGACCCGGGATGTGTACTGACAAATCGAGTAGAAAATTGGCTTTGCAATTGTCGCTGTGAAGGTTGTGATGCAAGCGCTTGATTAGGCAATGGTTGGGGTGCCGACGATCCTCCTTGACTTGCAGGGACACTTGTGCTAGGTCCACCAACGTTGTTTGAGGTCGGTGGTAGTGGTGGTGGCGGTGGCGGTGGACCACCAGGATGACTATTATTACCATGAGGGTGAGAATGGATAATATGATGGTGACGGTGATGGTGGTGTTGAGGATGATGGGAATACGGTCTACTAAGCGAATGCGAACGACTATGATGAGAACCACTTGCAGAAGGGGGTGGAGGACCGCCACCACCACCAGATTGGGTGGAATTATAATGACCACGTTCTCTCTCCCTCTCTCTTTCTCTTTGATCACGTTCCCACCTCTCACGTTCTCGCTCCCTTTCAAGTTCCGAAGGATGTTTAACGACATACACCTCCGAAGTCGGCGTCACGGTTCGTCCAGGAACACCGGGTCCAGGTGGGATAGAAGAAGGTTGTGTTCCCACACGACCTACATACTCTTCCTCTCTTCTTTTCGTCACAGGAGGATAGTCTCCCGGCAGCACTCTCGAAAAGTCTCCGCTGTCTCTTAGATGAGGTTCACGTTCACGTTCACGGCGAGAAGAATAATCTCGACCATCGGGCCCAATAGCAACCTCAGCAGGTTCACGAGCACGATAATCTGTGAGTGGTGGCCCTTGTCTTGGAGGGTAATCACCAGGAGGCCCAGGGGGTACACGATAATCAACTGATGGTGGAACATCTCGTCGATAATCTTGTGCAGGACCTGGTGGAACGTCCCGTCTGTACTCACTGGGAGGACCCGGAGGTGGGGGACCTCTCATTTCTTGTCCAGGATGGATAGGCAGTGGCAGTGATGGTGGGGGTGGTGGGGGTGGTGGACCTTGAGGTTGTCGAGAATAATCATCTCGCCGATAATCTTGAGGATGTGGGTGGTGTTCACGACGAGAGAAATCTGAAGGAGGCGGAGGCGGCTCGCGACGATAATCACCAGGTGGAGGCCGATGATATGATTCAGGAGGAGGTGGACCACGATAATCATGGGGAAGGCTTTGGCCGGGTGGAAGCTCACGTCTGTAGTCTTCATTCCGTCGATGGTAAAGATCACGGTCGATTTCACGGGTTTGATGAGGAGAACGTCTGAGTTGGCGCTCACTTGGAGGAACGCCTGAACCGGATCCTGAGTCACTACGGCGAAGATCTGCTTCTCTCTCCCGTTCCCTAATCATTGTTCTTTCAACTATCATTCGGTCCCTGTTATCGCGCTCGCGACGATGTTCGTTAGAATTGCGATGCGAAGGGGGAAAGTCGTGGGGATCGCGCTCGCGGCGATATTCCGGTTCACGCCGATAACTTTCTGGGCTGTGGCCTGAGCCAGGTGGAGGCTGCAAATCTCGTCCATACTCAGGTTGTCGATAGTCTGCATGTACAATGAGGGACGGAATATGTCAAAATATACATTGAGACGTACCCAAGGGATGAAGGTCACGTCGATAATCACCAGGAGGTGGCTCACGGCGGTAGTCAACTGGAGGATAAGGCTCTCGCCTGTGATCACGGAAGTCGGGAGGTGGAGGTTCTCTCCGATATTCAGTAGACGGTTCTCTCCGATATTCGGTGGGAGGAGGATCCCTTCGGTAGTCGGCGGTAGGATCGCGTCTATCATACTCGGCTTCTCTCCTGTAATCACCTCGTTGGGAATGGGAAGTTTCGAGTTGTCGCCGGTAGTCTGAAGGAGGAGGAGGGAGTTGCTCGCGACCATGGTAGTCGGTTGGAGGTGGCGCAAGCCTGGGATTAGCGGCAGTGCCACTGGAACCAATGTATTCATCTCTTTCTCGTCGGCTGGGAGGTAGAGATGCAGCAATTTCGCCGGGCTCGCGGCGGTAGGGATAGTCGCGGGGGTAGTCGGGGGGTCGATCTGAAATGCGAGAAGCTCTCTCCATGTCCTTTGTGTGATCGAGTAAATCGTCCTTGGAAAGCTGTGAGCGGGACTGGGCACGAGAGGGGCCACCGCTTCCAGGAGCTGAGGTAGTAGAAATTTTGTGGGGGTCGTCTATACTGAGGATGAGAAGATATGATTTTCTCGGAAAGTCAGAAAACACTTGCCAGGAATGCCGGGAACGCCGGGACCCACGGGAGGAGGAGCGCCGGTGCCGGGGCCAGCAAGAGGAATGCCAGGGCCTGGTGGCTGTGGTTTTCTGCGGTCACGAGAACTGTCCCACTCGCGTTCGCGGTCTCGTATCGGGAGACTCATGTCCCGCTCGGCCCCAGGACCCCAGGGACTCCCAGTCAGGGTTGGATTCTGCAACGACACCATCGCCGGGGAAGCGTGGGAAGAAGGAGGCGCAGGCGCATGCCCGGGCTGCGGGGCCTGGAGCTGCGGCCGGCGGGGTGTTGAGGATACGGCCGGTGGGGGGCCGGGGTACGGTGATGTACCGATGGGCGGGGAGATTTGGACACGGGGCGGGCCGGAGCCGGGAGCGGCGGGGGACGGGGGCGGTGGTTTGTGGATATAGGAAGGGGGAGGCGGGGGGAGCGGGGGAATGCCGGGGCCGGTGGTATTGAGAGGGGACTGGGACATGGGCCAGGTGCTTTGTTTCTGACTTTGTACACGCGTTCGGTCATGACTCCCCCAGCTACCCCCTCCCTCCTGTTGTTGCGTTCCTCCGCTGGGTGTACTCGGGGGCACAGGCACAGGCTGGCGGCGCCGTTGTGAATCGTCAGACGGTGAGTCTCGCAGCAGCTGAGCGACGTTCATGGCCGTACAACAAAGAGCTTGTGGTCGTCACTAGCCAAGGGAAGCAAGTCTTCGGATACAGTGACAAGGCACGCGGATGGCAGTCAAAATTTGGAATTTACCCGCAAAATTATCCTCGAAATGACACAAGGAATCAACGATCTCACGATCGAGATCACCCCACGTGGTTCCTAAAATGGTATATCTCCTTGTCAGCCCTCACTTCACACCTCACTACTGGGCTGATAGACAACTCGGTCTCAACTCACCTTTGTGTCACTATCGATCACACGTCCATATCTACCCCGTGTATTCCCTTGCCTCAGTTACTACTACCCTCCTCCGATCTGATTCTAATGCTTCCGTCACTGCGCTCTCAGCGCCGCTTCTTTCACAAAATACTCGAGATCTTCATCACGATGTAACCCAAAAACGTCTTTGTCACATCAAGAACACCATTCTCTTTTCCACCCCGAAATCCAGATCTTCACGGCATTTCCCAACTCATTGAATTCGATCTTCGTTACATAACCGGCTATCACCGCGATGGACGCTCATCAATGTTGTTTCAAAGACGCGCTATTTCACATGTATCCATGTGTGAAGGACTAGCCAAAAATGGTCATAGCCTATAATCTACTCTGTTCATTGTGGGGGATTGTTGCCAACAAAATCACTGCAACAACATCGCATGAGGATCCTTGACAATCCCACCACGTATCAAGAAACACTCCAACACAACACCAGTCGACCTTTCTCGATACCTTGAACAACTCAACCCCTCATCTCCAACTCCATGCTCATGATGTCATAACCTCAGTCATCGTCCCAGTTCTTCAATTGCCTCTCCAACTTTCATAACTAACTCATCCGATCCCCATTGCCCAACTACACTAACACCAATCGGCCATCCCTCCCCTTGTGGGTCCAAAAATGCCTTTGGTACTGGAACACTTAAAGCAGGGATACCGGCCAGCGATGCGGGGACTGTCAACACGTCTTGAACATACGATATCAAATCAGATTCTTCTTGGCTTCTATCCTCATGATGACCATCGCAGTTGATCAGAGGTGCAGTTTGAATCGCTGAGGGATGTATCAACACATCCACTTGACCCTCTCTATTCAATTGTTGCCGATGAAAAGACGTCCGATCCGCAAAATAGAAATTTGGCATTGAGAAAATTCGATCATAATCATCTCGAATCAACTGTCGAACTCGCTGGGCTTGCAGAAAATAATTATCAAAAGCACTTGAGATGAAACTCAGTTCGTGATACTGACATACACTTTTTGATACAAGACTCACTCTGCCACCAATGCATATGTTCCCAACAAAATACGTCTCTTCACCTCATCTCCGAATCCTTTTGTTCGTGTGAGAGCATAGTTGTCTGATATTGTTGTGATATCACTACCAGGCGGTGGTCGAACGTGACAACCTCGTGTCGATCTCTTCTAAGCCCTTGTCAAATACTAGATACTATGGGCAGCGAACATACCAAATTGGATGCCGTCATATCTCGCAAGGTTGCTGCTACTTTCAGCACTGGCAAGGACATAATACGAGCTCAACGCATATGATGTTGACGGAAGCGAAACTGGTATTATAGAAGCACCTTGATCCCGAAGTGATCGAATGATACTTCGTACAGGATTGATGACAGAGGATGTCAATTCTGATGGAAAAAATTCCTGGATCAAAAGTGAGCTCTTCTCCAGAAGAGAAATATATCTGACAACGATGCTTTACTTGTGGAATTCCAATTCGAATATTTTGCAAGTATTTCCCGCATTGTTTTTTGTCGCTGACCCACCGTGACAAGCGCATTTCCAATTCTTTTGAAGAACGTGCTCTCACTTCGGATATGGCCGACGTTGGATCCTTCACGTCGTGAACGGAAATAACCTCTTTTTCTCAAGCTGTCAGTCTCTTGGACGCAATTCACCCGGAAAGATGAAACCCACCAAACGTCCGTCTAATATCATAGACATTCGAAGCAAGGACACCGACGCAATCTAGACTGTCTGCATAAGAAACCACTCCCCAGCTTCAACAACCCAAGTAAATCAGTGACACCCGGCGAATGGGGAATCCACGAGAAAGCCTCCAACTCTCACCGACTGATAAGCCCATATGAAGGCTTTAAACCAGACACACCACAATACGACGCTGGAAGTCTCACGGAACCTCCAGTATCAGTCCCTAGTGCTCTGATAGTTATTCATCCACGTCACTTTTTCTCAGAAGAGCTCGGCCACTCACACTTGACACATCCCAGAAGCCACAGCAGCAGCACTTCCACCAGAACTACCTCCAGAATATCTCTTTTCTATTTTACCAGAAGGATGTTCATAAGGATTGATCGTAGGTCCATGATGAGAATATTTATTCAGTGACCTTTTATTTGAAGTAACCCATTGAGGAAGGAGTTTTTCCCAAAAAAAACGAAAGTTACCCCATGCCAAACTCATCACAGTTCGTTTTCCCGACAATATCTGCACCAGCTTCACGTAGTAGCTTAACTACCGTCGCGTCAAAGGGCGATATAAATTCTAGAATCAAGGTACTCGTAAGATACTGAGACTACGTAGAGAATATCTACCTTTGAGCATAGCAGAAGAGCATGTCGTCGGAGAATCATATGTCGTAATGTTATCCTTCACAGCGACAGCTACGCCTGCAAGTGCACCACTTGGACCTTCGACTGGTGGTGGTGTACAATGTACAAAAGCATTTATGACCTGGTTTTTCTCAGAGATCACCTTTCTCCATTGATTCGCAGCACTAGTCAGATATTTCCTCGAACCAGGTAAGTTTTGATGAGGAAGAAAAAGACGCGATTGCATAGAAAGTAAAGCAAACTCAGTCAAATCAAACAAACCCAAATGAAGAATCACACGTCTAACTTACTTTCACACATTTACGCTCCATTCGAAATGGCCAAAATCTCCACTCACTCTAACAAAAAAGCTCGGATTGACGCAAATTCAAAAAAAGAACCTCGGGCACGTTTTGCCGATTCTTCTTCTACACAAGGACAACGACCAAAGGAGAAGAAAAAGGTTGTTGTAGTAAAGGAAACATCTACACCACCCAAACACAAAGATAAAGGCAAGGCAAAGGAAAGCAATACACCCGACGCCGAAACGACAGACAATCCGTTACCATCCACTTTCAAAATCATAGCCGGCTCATACGAAAAACTTCTCTACGGTATCGAGGGAAAAACGACCTATTCCAACGACGACGATGACGATACAAAAAAGCTTCAATTCATTCTCAAACCAGTCTTTGCCTTTCCCGCTCATGTATCATGTATCAAAACGGTGACGGCATCACCACAAGGTGGGAAATGGCTAGCTACCGGAAGTGCAGATGAAATTATCAAAGTTTGGGACCTTCGAAGGCGAAAAGAAATCGGTGGGCTGATGCACCATGAAGGTAATGTATCCCTTTCTTACCCTTCCATTCAATAAAAAACAATGATCCCATGGCTTAGCTTAGGTTCAATAACGCACCTCGTTTTCTCATCTCGATCGCATCTCTTTTCTGCCTCCGATGACGGTACTCTGTGTCTATTTCACGCCCGGGACTGGACTGTCCTTCGTTCATTGAAAGGTCACAAGGGGCGAATCAATTCAATAGCAATACATCCCTCTGGAAAAGTCGCGTTAAGCGTTGGAAAAGATAGAGCACTCAGGATGTGGGATCTCATGCGTGGAAAGGGTGTAGCTAGCACGAAACTAGGCCAAGGTAACATTTCCTCCCTTATACTCAGTATTCCAACGTCTATCATTAACATGACCACCCTTTTAAGAAGGAGAAATTGTCCGATGGTCAGTAGACGGAAAACTCTTTCTAGTCCAATCCGGATCAACAATAGATCTCTATAACACCGTACGCCGATTTCATCCAACAAACCTAACCTTCCCTAACAATCGTTTTTTTTTACAGGAGATGAAACTTCTCCATACCATCCACCATCCATCTCGGATTCACGATGCCAAATTCTGCAAACGCGTTTCGGGTGAAGGCGAAATTCTCCTCGTTGGTGCAGAGGATAAAAAGCTTTCTGTATACGACATACAACCACAAGATGCTTCAACTCCACCAACTATCATCGCTCATATGGTTGGTCATGGCAATAGGTACCTACCTTATTTAACCCATTCCATTCTATCCGCTGAATTTCCCTCGCCTCGCCTTCTTTGTGACAGAGTCAAAGCCGTACAAACGTTAGAGATTGCACTTCCACCTTCTAGTGGCCGAACCTCTACAACGATTGTAACCACTGTTTGCTCTGACGGAAAAATCCGCGTATTCGACCTCTTTTCAATACCCGTCACCTCTGACGAGGTGGTGGAGATCGAAGCTGACGCTGTATATGACACCCATGGCACACGTCTCACATGTGTGACCCTTGCAGATGATGACATACCCGAAAGCAAAGTGACAAATGGTAAACGCAAACATGATGTGGACGAAGTTGAAGATGGCAATGATCCTGAAGAGGTAAATCCTGGCAACCAAGAAGCCCAGGAGGAGGAGAGAGGAGAGGAAGAGGAGGAGGAAGAGGAGGAAGAGGAGGAAGAGGAGGAGGAAGAGGAAGAGGATTAGATTATCGGTAATGCATTAGTACTATGGTACAAATATCTATAGAAAATCAATCGCACGTTTACGACCTCTACGAGCATTCACAGTCATATCTGTCTCATTGACTGGCTCATCAGTCAAATCCAACGTCGAAGGAGCTTGGGAAACCACTGCAACCGAGGGCGAGGGATTCACAATTTCTGGAGGTAACTTTTCCACCCACATCCCATCGTCATCGTCATCATGTCGTTTGTGATCTTTTCTCTGTTTCTTCGGTGCTTCCTTGAGAACATCTGGCAACGATCCCTCATCAGCTCCTGCCTCTACATCAAATGATACTATAGGGCCCTTCTTGTCTTTCTTCTTCTTTTCCTTGCTTTTCTTGGACTTACTTCGACCTTCGTCGTTTTCTTTCTTCGCCTTCGCCTTGCCTGTACGAAGTTTGAAAGTGGGCTTGAAATTAGATAGATCCACGGGCCCATTATCTAACAGAGAATGGGAGACTGGTGGAGCTACCCCGTCAACGGGCATATCTAGCTTTTCGACAGGGGCTTTTGATTCTTCGTCATCAACCTTTTCGGTATCGCTATCTTCATCATCACTAGCAAAAATAGCTTTGAAAATGTCCATCGCAGGACGCTGATACGTCAGGGTGTCCCGGCCCTGATTTTCATCTTCTCCAAGTCCAATATTGGCCAAATCTCGGGGTCCGCTCGAACTGCTTTGAACTTGCGAAGAGGATGATACTTCGGCAGAACCAGCAACTTGGCGGAATGCCTCCTCTGCTTCCGATGTGGTAAACGAAAGATTTTTCGTTGAGCTTGAGCTCATGTCGACATCTTGTTGTGACATTTCAGGCTCCTTCAAACCAAATCTTTTGCATAGAAGACGCGCTGGTTGCCAAGGTTCGACCTCCCGCGTCATGGGGCCATACATCCCAAGTTTTGCCGCATGCTCTTGGGGACTTAACTTTTCTTCTTCATCGTTCTTCCTCCTTTCTTCTGAAGCTTCCAACTCGGCAGTTGTCGGTTGATGTAACCCTTCATGGATTTTCGGGCCTTGATCAATGTGAGTCGCACTTTGGAACCGGCCCGCCATTGCGCCTGATACAGGCTTGAAAATTGTCGCGGCCTTTGCATAATCCTCGACCTCCTTCTGAAATTCATCTGGGCGCTGATTTGGTAAAGCCTGTAGGAGCGGATCGTCTTCGCTAATTTGTGATCGCAGGTAGATGGTATACCTTTCTTGCTTTTGAGGATCGGAAGCGAAAGGTTGGAATCCTTTCAGAGCAGCTTCTGCCATGTGATGCCCTATCCGTGGCACGGAGAGCGGTGCAGGGACAGGTAAACCGGACGCTGTTGCAGTGGCTATCGTTTTTAATCTTTCACGGTCTTTGACCGATATATAATCAAATACGGAGCGGGGACCTGTATTCAAAGGTGTTTCACCCAGCAAAGTGCCACGCTGCAAAGAAAAATTAGAGCAATTTCGCGGAATCGATTGGATCGAGTCATACCTCGTCAGCTGTCAGCCCTGATGCTTTCCATTTTTTATAATCGAGGGGCTCTGATTTGACTTCGGGTTTCAGGATGTTCTCCCCCCAAACAGATTGAGGGTTTGGTTTCCATGAAGGTGGTATATCAGGAAATGAGAACCATCTGTCCTCCGTCACAGGTTTCTCAGATAGCACAAATCCTGATAATACCCTTGTACCATCTCGGCATGTCACCAATCGCGCTGCCGCAGACTTCTATACCACATCAGAAGAACTGACTAGACCTCACAACCGAGTGACTTACTTCATCTTGTTTAAATTGTTTGGCCTTTCCACCCAAAGAGAGATTGTCGTCCGCATGTTGAGTGTCATATGCTAGTCGATTCCTAGCTGAGTTAAAGTCAGCATCATACACGTCAAGATCGTCTTCATCAGCGTCATTGAGTGCCCCAAGTCCGAACCCAGCTAGGTATTCAAAAGTGAACCTCAAGAAACAGAAGAGAGGCATGGAACAAACATGAAATTCGGGCATCTTTGGTGCTTGTCGGATTCAACGCTCCCAGACTTTCATGAAGTGTCATTCCAGGCTGATAACCGATTCCATGGAAATTTTCCTTTTTCTCAACAATGAGAACAGGAGTATCCCGAGGTGGATAAGTGTGTTTGTTGGCCTCTTCGTCTTCTTCAGTGATTTTGATATTATCAATGACTGCTCTTGTTCCATAGGGTGATGACGCCTGGATATCTTGTAGCTTGCGCTGTCGAAGGGATACTCGGGGGCCAATCCCATTACCCAGTCTCCAACCCATTTTCTTCAATATTTGGGCGCCAACAGAATCGATTGGAGACGGAAACAAGGTTGATCGAAGAGCATGAACAATTGTGCTGAGAAGGATGAACAGACATGCGAGAAACTAAAAATGACACCCTACTCTTGTTCATCATTGTCTCCGCCCCTCCGTTTGGAAAGCTCAGCAGCAGTTCCTCCCGTAAGATCCATTTCTTGAGTAGTATCTACGATGATCCTACTTTCGCGGAGCTCTTGAAGATCCTCTTCGTCCATGAAATCCTCTGGCCGGGCAACTTGGGTCTTGGCTCTATCCCCACGCGACGACACAAATGCCGAGGGAGCCCATCCTTCGAATCATGAACTGATAATTAGGCAAAAGTAGTACAGCATTTAAAAAGATATCACCTTCTTTTGAACCAACAGTGTTGAAGTATCCAGCGGAGAAGCCTCCGGTGAATGCGCCATGCAGTCGTCGCCTGCCCTTCTCGTCGCGTACCTACAACTCCATCAGAGTCGTGCATAAATCAACCAGCTTCTTGAACCAACTTCTTGCTTCCAAAGAGGGACAAACTCTCCTAAATCTTTGGATTTATCGAGAGGCGGGAGGGGTGTACCTATCTTCAGCGTTATTAGTTCACATTAATGAAGCAAAAATCATGCCACGCACTAGACAAAACGATTCATTTGATTTAGAGCTTGCAGGGTCAACACCCAGGTCGTTGAGCCTGCGCTTGAGCCGATTGCTCATACTGGTCAGAATGAGATAATTGGTTGTCTTTGTTTGATCTATAGAGACTTGCCAATCAGACAAGACTGGTAAAAAAGAAATCTCCGCACTCTAGCCAGTCAATACGGAGCGTCTTTCTATCCTCTTGTTTACGTCGTCTGGCGATTGTTCTTCTTTCTGTCCCCTTCTCTCATATTTGGACTAACATAGTTTCAATTGATTAGTAAGCAACTAGTGTGTCTGTCAGCGCAAACTTACTTCAGGCTGACTTTATTAATGCAACTGTAAATATCGTGCTGATGTAGTTAGACTACTATCCCTTACGGTGGTTTTGAAAAATAACGACATTTAAAGCGCAGAAGTCACTTCTGAGAGCAATGCTTTTATAACATATACCCTATGGTGTATTCTACAGTTGGATACATAAGAATTTATGCTTCAGAATGACGATCTTGTCAGGGAGCTGACCAACGACATGCTTTGCCGTTTAAGCCGCGTCTGAGTCTCAACTCGGTTGATCCCAATCAACACGTCGAGCGTGACCTCGTGTCATTGGGTATGCCCCCGGCTTGACACAAGCGACAGGTTACTGAAGACCCGGAATATGGAATCAAGATTTAGGAGGCTATGGATGGTCTCCATTCTGGGAGATTCAAGAGTATCCGGGCAGCGGCAACTGCTTTAGGGGCGAGTTCTTTCAGTGACGTCGCAACACCATAAAATTTAACAGGAGCATGGCTAACACAGTCCTCAGGTATGCAGATCGCATCAAAGCACCCCACGCGCCCAAGCCCAAGACTGCCACACATGTATCTATATAATTGAATACTTGACTTGCTGCCTTCTGAAAAGGACTGGTTTTTTTGGGGGGGTCAACAATTTATTACACGGTGCCCGTTCGCAGTCCGTGAAAAGGACTGGTTTCATCTGTGGCGTCGTCATGTCAATTCTCATGTGGAGTTTAAAGTTTGTTGATGCTGTTCCTGGGTGTCACTGGATGGCTAAAACACGTGAAGATCCTTAAAGTGGCCAAAACCACTACAGGGGATAGTAAAATCTCCCTGATGCTTTCCCAAAACTCCATTGTTTTTTTAAAAATGGCTCTTGACTCTCCGAACTCTGTAGCAATGAAATGATGAAAATGGAGTGAATTCAATTGGTCAAAAGTACGACAACAATGTATCTGAATCAAGCGCATTACGAAGGTTTCAAACTTGTATGGTGATTCTGCAATAATAATGGCAGATTCACGCCTGCCTGCATGTGTCGGGAAGGTGTGTCGGCACATTAGTTGATGGAAGAGTCTAGTAAATATAGATACCAAGGATTTCATTGTGCCTGTAGCACAACTTTCAACCTCTACTAATTCTGAATGGGGTCCAATTGGCTGAAATTTAGATAGTGTGACTGATTGTGACTGTAACAGATATTGGTGAGTGCTACAGAGATACGGCAGATTGTTTCTCTTTCATCCAGTTTGGGTTAACCTACTGGTGCTCGTCAGTGGACTTATTAATTTGAGGCAGAATATCTACTTTCGCTCAAAAATACCGAGTCTCATGAAATTGCCACAATCTACCCCTCGTTCTGCGAAACCTTCGGCATTACTGAACTTGGGCAATATTCGGTTCACCGAGGTGTTGGTTCCTGAGGCAATTTGGGTGCAGTTCCTGCATCGGAATCCCTTTACATTGATTTTCTCTCACGGATTCATTGAGAAATATAAAGGGCTCAATCCTTTTTAGCCGAATGAGACTAGAACTTGACTCCCCACATCTGCTCACAGCGGATCACGATGTCAGACAAGAAACTCAATCCTCATTATCATAATAATTCTCTCGAAAGGGGCGTTCTTAACCAAGTCCAATCTGAGACTGATTATCGGTAAGTCATCCTCGTTCTTCTTTTCCTTTGGATTGACTCTGACGATTGGCCAGATATTATTCTGATTTTCATGATTCGGGACGGCTTCAACGCAAACTCAAACAGCGTCATATCCAGATGTGAGGAAAGAATTGCTGTATATACTTTGTTTACCTTTCGTTCTTTAGGATCGCTGTAAGTTAATCATTGTATAGTAGGTCGAGAAACATGCATTCATACCAGTGGTGTTGTACAGATTGCCGGAACCATTGGAACGGGTTTCTTCCTTGGGTCTGGGGGAGCATTGGCAACAGCAGGTCCTCTAGGTGCACTGATTGCTTATCTCTTAGTGGGCACCACGGCCTATTCGTATGCAATGCTTTTTCCCTATTCGGAAGCCTTTTAACTCCTGACAGGACTCTTTGCTCATTCTGTGAAATGGCAACTTGGGCCCCCGTTTCTGGTACATTCCCTCACTTCGGTACGTCCTCGGATATCAACTCCTTTCCATTCCTCTAATCTATTTTGCAATATAGCCAGTCGCTGGGTTGACCCTGCTTTGGGTTTTGCCATTGGTTGGGTAAGTTTCTTGTATGTTCTGAGTCATGATCGTTTATCACTGTTCAGAATTATTTCTATGGCATCGCGTGAGCTACCCTGTCTGAATGCAATATTTTGAATATTCTGACTATGGTGCAGGATGGGTATCGCTACAGAGATAAGCGCTACTGCCGTGCTTATTACATTCTGGGACTTGGATGTATGTCACATGATGCACAACGATGATATGCACCTGATGCTGCTCACCCCGTCAGACGAAACATGCTGCTATCTATATAATAGTTAATACTTCAATAAGCCATTCTATACGCTGATCATGTGCAGGTTATTTGGGCAATCATTCTTACAACCAACATTCTTGGGACCAGGTATGAAGTGTGTTTTGACAACACCATGTGTATAACTAATGATACTTGGTACAGATGGTTCGGAGAAGGTGACGTGGATCCATACTGTTTTGAGGGCAGGTGACTAATTGAACTTTTCAGCCGAGTTTTGTTTTGCAATTATTAAACGTAAGAGCTTCGGGCCTGCAATGGAAGCGTGAAACTCATTTGCACTACATACAGTATCGATGATCATCGCATTGTTGTTATCAGGATTGGTGATTGACCTCGGTGGCGGGCCCGACCGCGACAGAATTGGCTTTAGAGTGAGAGATCAGTGATTCCATTGATAGCTAATAACAGCTCTCGTTTTGGAATACTCCAGGCCCATTCAATCGTGCTCATCTTGTCAGCAACGTTAACACCGATCGTTTCCTAGCATGGATAAATGCACTTGTACAAACGTCGTTTGCTTATTTAGGGATAGAAAATGTGGCCATGTGAGTTTGACTCTTCTTCAGTGAGACTATGTTAACTGATCAGGAGCTAGAGCTGCTCCGGAAACTGAAAACCCACGCCGCAATATTGCGAAAGCTGTTCGTCGCGTCTTTTGGCGCATCCTCATATTTTATGTTAGTGTTACTTGACTTTGATACCGTCATGTCTGTGATAGTTAATGCAGATCTTTGGTATTATAATGATCGGCATGTTGGTTGCCTACAATGATCATTCCTTGCTTCAAAGTGCGTCCTATAAGTGTGTAACCAAATGTTTTGTCATTGAAAAATAGCTCAGGAACTGGCACTGTTGCTGAATCACCTTTCGTAATTGCGATGAATCGTGCCGGTATCAAAGGTATGGATTTTTTGTTGATGAATGAAAAACTTGGATGATCGTCCATACCTAGTTTTCCCTCATATCATCAATGGTTGCGTAATAACAAGTGCTCTCTCTGCGGGAAATGCTTCCTTGTTTAATGCATCACGGATCTTGTATGGACTCGCTCTCCGGGGACAAGCTCCCAAATTGTTTGCACGGTGTACGAAATGGGGCCTTCCTCTCCTTGCTATCCTCTTCTGTGTATGTGGCTGTACGTCAACTCTAGAATTGAGATTGACTGAAGCTTCTCAGTCTTGCTTTGCACTTCTCGCCTTGATGACTATCTCAGCCGGGAGTGAGACTGTTTTCAAGTGAGTGACCCCCCTAATTGTAGATCTTACCTGCGTAATTCTATGAATCAGCTGGTTCGTAGGACTTTCAACAACATCTGCCTTTTTCGGATGGTTCTCCATCAACCTCACCTTTGCTCGTTTCCGTCAGTAATTTCTTCCTCCTAATTGGGCTGGTCGGACATTTACGTTTGCAACCCCCACCTAGGTACCGGAATGTTAGTTCAAGGCATTGATCCGAAGTCCAACATGTACCATAATCGGTTTCAGCCTTGGATCTGCTATTGGGGGATGTTCTGGACTGGGCTTTTCATTCTCATCAATGGCTACGCTGTCTTCTTCGAGTGGGATACTGCCCGATTCCTGACCTCATGTATGCTTGTTTTGTCCTTTGTGTCTCATTCAGATGTTGATATATTGGCCATTCCTTGAGACCTCAACATCCCGATTTTCTTTGGTCTCTACTTTGTATACAAAATTTCGAAGAAGTCCAGGTTCAGGAGAGCTTCTGAAATGGACTTTGTCACTGTGTGTGGCTCTTTCATTTGTTTTGCTATCACAATTGACACTGCCGTACATGATAGGGTATCCCAAGTATTGAAGAAACGGAAGTCTATAAGGATAGACCCCATACATTTTTGCAACGCGTGGCAGATACCTTATTCTAGGTTCTTTGATTATGCGAAGGGACATCGCTATTCTTGTGTCATGTGGTTCATACAAAAATATTTGCAATGTCAAAGAAAACCATTCTTGAATGCGTTGTGACTTAATTTAGGTTCTTGGTCAGACCTTATTAAACTTTCTAGAACACCGTGACGATGATTGAGAGGGGAAACAGCACACGAATCAAGAAATAATATTTTATCTAGCTACCTCACAGACGTCGAGAGCAACGACTGGACCTTTGAGTTCAGGTATCGTCTGAGATGGATGCCAGAGTGACATCCATGATTTTGTCACAAAGTAGACGTCTGCAGGATATGTGAGCATTTTATTGAACATATGAAGTTCTGAGTATCCGTGAATATCATAGCTATATGAGAAGAGTCCAAGACCTGATGGACGAAAGTAATCGTACTTGAGAATGATAACATCAAAACAAAATACTAGCTACGGATAGATGCGAACACAACATGCATCTGTTGACTTTAGCATAAGAACATGGACAAGCTGGA
>Ga0153993_100139_pt1 | contig 25252 bp, 37 predicted proteins | sample TSNC077MetaG_FD_104706 | JGI IMG/M metagenome (GOLD analysis project Ga0153993, IMG submission 104706) | Attine ant fungus gardens microbial communities from North Carolina, USA - TSNC077 MetaG | ecosystem: Host-associated > Fungi > Mycelium > Unclassified | place: USA: North Carolina, Lumber...
GGTCAATCATTGGTAGAAAACGTAAAGAACGGAAGAAGCACGCAAAGGGTACTTAGTCAAATGTAATCATACCAGGATATCAGGTGTCAACACGCAGCTCAAGCCAAATTCTCTTCTCCGGTTAATCAAAACCCTTCTCCCATTGTCAGGCTGCTCTTCCCCTACCCTAAGATATGGGTGCTGATATCAGATCGAGCCCTCCTGGTTCCCGACTGCCAGAGATAAACTCGGAGGCACACTCGGAGGCACACCGGAAAGCTAAGGAAGACTCTACTGAACGTCATGAGCAGGAACTTGCATTGGCACTAGAATTAGATCGGGAATTGAATTCTTAAATATTTATGCTGCATGGACGCCACCAGAATAAGTGATTGGTCGACTAGGGTCGACTCTGATGCCAATAAATTATGATAGATTATTAGATATCCTAAATCATATCTGAGGTTTGTCAAGGCGCTATAAGTTTCATACCCGACCATGCGCCAATGAAGGGTTTTCGCGGAGTTTTTTCCTCGTGAGCTCACCATCTGCAACCCCTTTGGAGATAAAATGTGAAAGCAATCACCCATTCCAGAACAGCTAATCGCAGCATCATGAGCGGAGCAATCTCGATGGCAGGATCAAATTACTACCCACCACACCAACATCCCTACTTTCATAGAGTGTTATTCCAAATGCGATCAAGGGCAATGATGACGATATAGGCTTCCGCGCTTCAACGAAATCCTTGCTCGACCAACGATACTATGAGATAATGCACGATGCGCATTTGAATATCGAGTCGTATCGAAGATAGAAAGGAGGAGTAGCCCGAGCCTGCCATGGCAAACAAAGGAGTGAAGATAGCTTGCTCGGATGGAGGTCCTGTTTCAATTGGTTGTTCTCCCTCTAAACCTACAGAGAGAGAATACGCTAGTATGGTCTCTTTCACTGAGTTAACCTGCGCTTGGGTCTAATAGTGATAGAGTGTGAGATCGAAAGAGGAGCTTTCAGTGATGTCCTACATACAAGAGGATGCTTAATGATCACGTCCTTCAAGCCTGGTAACACTGCAAGGACCACACCATTTTATAATCTGAGGCCAATATTCTTTCCCAAATTATGATGCCACAAGTGTCAAATATTGGACAGTCGACTCAGTCTGTTGACTCGGACAGCATGATTCAGGGAGTGTCAATGCACACACTGGCATATACACCTTTTAAAAAACGAAAATGTCAATATTTGGCCAGATACGAAACAGTCTCATGAGAAAAATTGGACCCCAAGATGACTTGTGAAGGACAGAGCAAACGTGACATTGTCAAATCATCGTAACCCATCAACTCCGGTGATCTCGGACGTACAGTCTCAGCACACCACCTCAATTCAACAGAACAACATGTCCGACGTTCGTGCTCTACTACGTGCAAAACGCCAGGAAGCCCGTATCTCTCATCCTCTAGCCTCCTACACTACCTCGGGTCAACTCAGATGCCTCATTTGCAGTACCCTCGTCAAATTCGCGTCTGCATGGGAAGGCCATCTCGGGAGTAAAGCACACAGAACACGCGTTGCTCGTATCAAGGAGGAAGAACGTTTACGAGATGAGATAAGGGTACAAGAAGAAGTCGCAGACGCAGAGCAAGAGGAAGAAGAAGAGACTCAACAAACAGCAGAACAAGCGGGTCACAAACGCAAATCCGCAGACTCTATATCCAATGAACCCCCCACTTCTAAAAAACCAAAACTAGGAGCAACAACAACAGCAGCAGGATTTCCTGCTGATTTCTTCTCAGATCCTTCCAGCGTGGTCGTTTTCAGTACCAATTCCGACACGGAGGATGAAGAGCCCGCCGTACCCGCACCCGCAGAATCACCTCATTCAGCTCTTGACCTCGAGTACGAGAAATTTCAAAGAGAATTTCTGCCAATGTCAGATCCCCGCGAGACTTATGAACGTGCCACCATCGCTGCTGAGCCCGAGCTGGCACCTCAAGGTTCTGAAGGACTACCCGTTTCTGCAGAGGACCACCTCAAGGTGCAAGAAGGAAAAGAAGAGGAAAAGGTAGAGCTCACCGAGGAGCAAAAACGGCAGCAGAAGGAAGGGGAAGAAAAGGAGCTTATTATGGATCGGTTAATGGAGGAGGAACGCGCTCAAGAGGAGGCAGACATGAAAGTGCAGATGATGAGAAACAGGTTGGAGGCATTCAAGAAACAGAGAGAGGCAGCGCGAGCGGCAAAGGCGGCTCAGAAGGCTTCATGGTAAGTAACCTTATCAAGTCAACATTTATTGTTACATGAATCATATCTCTAGAGACAGTCAAGCTTCGTCCTTTTCTTCCTCCCATAAAAGCCATTTTGACCAATCCATTCCTTGTTTGTGAAACATCATAAGACCCATCATTACGGGAAGATACCACAGACTGTGTTGAAACACCCTTCTTGCCTGCTTTTCACCACCGAACCTCCACCACTTCCATGTCGCCTGAAGGATAATGAGATTAGGAGGCAATGCCGTGAGTGCGAACGCCCAGGTTGCGAGACCAGACAAGGGGACCAAGATGGAGCAAATGGGGACGAGGAGAACAGCATGTCGGAGGGACACGAGTGCGTTTTTCGCAGGGTCGAGGATTGATAACATACGATATCCAGCTTGTGCATACGAGCCTCGTACAACATATGAGAGTGAATTAAAGTGCGGGAATTGCCAGCTAAAAAGCAACATAAAAAGCGCAAAAGGCGCGAGTGGATTGTCGATGAACGACGGATCCAAGGCTGGTAAGTCGGACGATATAAAATTGGGAAGGAATAGATGGACTGGGTAGTCTACGGTCGGCCAGAGTTTGCCTCCGCAAGCTGTCCAGCCCATGAGAGGGGGTACAGCGCCGACGATGGCACCAAGCCACGTATTCCATATTGAATGGCGTTTCATCCATGTGTACGCGCCTGCGTAAAGTGCGATGTTGCCTGTACCGAGAATGGCCGTAGTGGGATTTACTGCCATCCAGAGTAGAGCTGGACCAGCGATCCCTGTCATCGTGGCGAATGCTGCTGCATTTGCAGGAGAGATGGCTCTCCGACAAAGAGGACGGTTGCGAGTTCTGGCCATCTGGGCATCGAACGGGACCTCTTGAAGCTGGTTGAGCGAATTTGCTGATGCCGAGCAGAGGGCTGTACCGACGGCAGTTGAGAGTAGGATGGGCACCGTTGTTGGTAGAGGTGATAGTGCAACGCCTGACATGGCAGTGAGGACATTGAGAGCGGTGAGTCTTGATTTGGAGAGCTCGAGGTAGACCTTTGTGGGGATCCATTTATCCAGCTTTTTGTACGCGTCTACCGGGGGACAAGTCTGGTGTTTTTCGATTGATGTCCTGCCGAGCCACTGGGTATTGTGGAAAAAAAAAGAGGAGAATATTACGGTTGGTTTGCGAGGAGCAATTGCCCTCAGCGCGACGGTGATCATGGTACGGTTCGCAATAATGTTCAGTTCTCTGACCATAGCCATTGTGAGAAGCACAGATAAATTGTTAGCTGTTGGATGTACATTACATTAATCTTTTTGTGGATTAGAAATTTCTTTTCCCAAACATTTGAGTCTTTGACAATTTTACCATACATTCCCACGGGTTGGTTGCTCCCTGCTAGTTTCTTCCAGTAATGCCCGGTACTCATTTACTTCCGCCAAACCTCCTCAAGCTCTTTGCACCTCGACCACCGCTTCCCTACTCCCGCCCTGTCGACAGAGATATTGACCGCATTCGTGACAAGGGTGTCGATGGTGTCGGCCAAATTCTTGTCCGTCTGAAAGAGGAAACGACAAATAACCTCTTCAACGCCGCAAATGCCGACGCGATGGAGGAGGGCGAGGAGCCCGTATTCACACATGCAGAAGAAGTCAAGCGCCAGATTCGAAGAGAACAGCGCAAGGCACGCAGAGAGGATGATTTCAAGAAGGCCAAGGAGAATTGTGGGTTATAGCCTTTCGTTCGAAATCCAAATCATGGCTCATGTGTCTCCTAGACAAACCCACGGACGATCCAGAGGCAGTTGGTGATCCGTACAAAACGCTCTTCATTTCTCGGCTAGTATGTAATCTCACTTCCTTTCGCCCATTCACTGACCTTAAATCTGAACAGCACAAAAGTGCTACTGAGACTGACCTTCGACGCGAGTTCGAGGGCTATGGTACCATTGAGCGCGTAAGAATAGTACGGGATAAAAAGGGACGGAGTCGAGGTTATGCTTTCATCGTCTATGAACGCGAACGTGACATGAAAGGTACCGCTAAGTTTTTTTTCTTCCAGCCCAACTCAACTCAGCTCTCTTTTAGCTGCCTACAAAGAATCTGATGGTCTCCACATCATGGGCAAGCGTATCCTTGTCGACGTTGAGCGTGGCCGTACCGTCCGAGGCTGGAAGCCGAGACGACTTGGCGGTGGTCTTGGTGGCCGGCCTAAAAAAGTCGATCCTGTACCTCTCCCCCCTCCACGTAGTAGCTTCCGTGGTGGCATGGGCGGGCGCAGTGGTGGTGGCGGTGGTTTTGGCGACAGGGGGTTCCGTGGCCGCGGGGGTGGCTTTGGTGGTGGTCGTGGTGGCGGCTTCGGTGGGGGCGGCTTCGGTGGGGGTGGGGGCGATCGCGGATATGGTGATCGCAGTGGTGGAGGAGGAGGCTTTGGCGACCGCGGTAACGGAGGCATGCGAGGTGGCTATGGTGGGGGAGGAGATTTCAGAGGCTCCGGAGGTGGCTTCCGGGGCCGTGACGACTTTGGCGGAGGGGGCGGAGGAAGTTTCAGGTATTCACAGTTGATTAAACTCTCATTTTCATCTCTGATATTTAATAGGGGTGGACGCGGCGGGGGGATTGGCTATCATGGTGGAGGTTTCAACGACAGTCTGAATGGTCATAGTGGTCCACCACCTGGAGGTTTGTCAGGGGGTGGTGGTGGTTATGGAGGTGGCTCTCGTCCAGATCTCAAGAGAGAAGGTCCAGGCGGGTATGATGATAGAGAATTTAAACGGCCCAGGTATTAGTTTGCAGCTCGATGACAGAGGTATCCTTTTTCTTCTTCCTGTCCCGAGGCTTTTACAGGGTGCACAAAGAAAGGTTTCTCTCACCGTTCTCTCGAATATGTGCAAGTATGTTCCCTCTGTCTTTTGTTGGACTATTATTTCTCTTCATTCTGTGCGTAAGTATAACCTCAGCTTTTTGGGGCTTTTGTTGCTATCAGGGCTTTTGGCGAATGAGTAAGTATGATATGGCAAAAAAACAGTTTGAGACTGTTGAATATATGTTTGAAACTATTGTATGACAGCAACACGAGCAATTCTGGGGTAGAATATTCTTCTAGTACTACCGGGGCAAAATGTATTGTCGTCCGGTTGATTTTTTTTGTCAGTCACGTTACGTGGTGTAACAAATGCGAAACAAAGTCTTTTTTGTTGTTGTCCACTCGGGTGCAACGTTGTGCATTTGTGCGCGCCACATAAGAGCATTTTCTAAGCGCTTGAATATGAGTGGCTGATCCTTGTTTGTTCGGATCAATGTTTCCATTTTGTCAGGGTCTGTGACTTGAAACATTACACACACACCCATACTACTGCTTTTTCGTTACCCCCTTGTTCTCGATGAGGCAAGCCCATTCGGTCCAAATGTCTGGATTGGTTTTCATCCACAAGTGTGTCCGGGAAGCCATACTAGCTTCGCCACTTTCGAAATAAATATCTTCCATCCCATTTGATCTGTCACAAAAATCTGGGGAAAAAAACAATTGATACCAAATCTATTCCTAGATTGGATTGTCCTCGTGGCGGTATTTGTGATTTTAGCACGCCAAAACTTGGGAACAATTAAGCAAGATCTGGCACCTAGAGATGATGACGAAATTTAGGGTAGAAAAACTCGTTTTATGGCCCTTACACAGCACGCCATTGGCCGAAACTTTGTCGGGGGGGGTTTTCTCAGGTCCACCGGAATAATATAATTTGTTGCCCCTTGCCTCAATGCCCCCTCCTCCATTGTTCCACTTGACCAAAGGTTTTTGTACTTGGCCCAGCTCAATGATTAACCGCAGTATTGCCATATACCCTTTCATGTATTCCTCAAATGAGCAGCCGCTATTTTCTCAAGGCTCATCGACTCAGAGTCAATTGGAAATACAAGCTCCCGCCTTGCCGACGGCGGCTCGACGAAATAGAAGAGGGAGGAGGCTATTCAACGACGAACAGACCAGTTTGCTAGAACGATATTTTGCCGAGGATCGTATTCTACGTGCTGCTCGACGAATGGAACTCGTTTTTCAGCTTGGTTGTACCCCTCAACAAGTCACTTCCTGGTTCCAATATAGGTGCGATTGCCAACTTTGTCTTACTCGCTTTGTTTGATCTCAAAGATCTATATGATAGACGAAAAAAAGAGAAGAATAGTAAGGGGCTATCACACAAGGTTTTACACTCGGGGATCTCCTCCTCCATCAAGCTGCTTCCTGATCTTGATGAGGTTGTTGATCCTGACCTTGCTAGGCTGATCCATGAAGATGATAGTAAGCTTTCTAATATCTGGAACGTCTTTATCTGATCACATCCGACAGAGTCCATATTTATTATTCCCTGTAAGATGCTCTCTATCGGTGCATGGAACCGAGTCAATTTCGAAGGCTATCAGAACTTCATGGCTTGGATCTGCGAGGAGAAACGGTGTTTGGTTTGGTTCGTCCAGTCCCGGGATCACGGCTTGAAAATGCAGATGCCACTTGACAATGTGAAGGAAGCGAGCATCAGTAATGTCGGTTGTGGAGATGTTTCCTTGACCCTCGAACTCACTCGGTGTCCAGAGTTCTTGTATAGGCAGAACCATCAACAAGAGGGTGTACCTTCGTCTTGTTGGATTCCATACAACGATTGGACTAATAATCAAGCCGCGACACGCTGCCTCTACCATATCCTCAGAGGATCTCGTTCATCACTTGTCTGTGTTTACTTCTACATCTTGGGTTACAAGCGGAATGCAACACCAGCTGTTCCACGTCCACTTACAGACAATAATTCAATGTATCCAACATTGGCTTCAGCAACACCGACTCACCTAACCCCCATCCCCGACTGTTCTCCCTATCCACGTGGCTTGAGTGTACAACAGGATCCAGCACCCACTGCTGAATATCAAACCCCATCATATGATGCCAAGCCGCTATCCAACACATATCAAGGCAGAGACCAGTCTCAGGCTCGTGATGTTCATAATATGGAGCGACATGAAGACATCTACGCGGAGCAAAACGTGATGGTACCCTCGGAAGCAGATGTTGGAGTGGCTGCTGCACCTCTCGGATATATGAATCCCTGGCCAGGGACTTCTTATTCCGAGAATAATTGGCCTTCCACTTATGCTTCTGGAAGTGGACACAACCATCATCAGCCGCCATCGATGCCTCCATTCGTACCCAACGAATCTCAAAGATGCGATTTTTCAGATTCGCGATTTCATTATACCAATTAGAAAATCTGCGCGCATTGCTAAATATACCAATAGTAATTAGAGATATCTGACCGAGGCTGGCATTACGGATAAAGGCAGATGATTCATCCTATGCGTTACTACAGCAACTCTGGACTTTCTCGTCGTTCATTTATCCTTGTGAAATAGGCTTTGCTTACGATGTTGACTACTAGATAATCAACCTTATGACCTAGTAACGTGTTTTCCACTTACATGTATCCATGTATCTACCAATACAACGTTTCATGCATGTCTTTGGCGTCCACGTTAGTATCCCACTCGGTCCAACTCCAATTGGTGCCACTGACCTGTTCTGCGCCCGTAAATGATGGCCCGGGTTTAGGAATACACTTGGCAAAGCATTTTTCGTTAGTTTTCTGGAGACAATTTCACGTGAGGATCGCGGCAAGTTCTTTGGATAGGTAGCGCTCCGACTCACGCTGATCAATTCTTGGGCTTGAGCAGCTGCAAGCTCTAATTTGACTCGTTGCATGATCTCATCTTTACGAGTAGTCGCATCTACTGATAATAAAGTCGAGATTTACGTGTTAGGCTTTGCCTAAAACAATACCTGGCTTGTGCAAGTCATTAGAGCTAGAGTTGAAAAGGTCTGCCATGGCCGGAAAGACAGGAGAAACACCCGAATACCGAAAATGGAAATTACCAAAGTCAATCGCGCATAAACAGTTTTTCTTGATCTTGCATGAATGGGCGCCAGAGAATCAAAAGCTGCACATGACAGTACAGGCGATGCCAATGCACCAGAGGACTACTATCAGCTGCTTGAAGTTGAAGAAACTGCAACACAAGATGAAATCCGGGTAGGTGCTCTGCGATCTTTTACTTACCCCAAGTACCGACTCAGTTTTCGGGATCAGCGCTCATTCCGCAGATTGGCACTGATACACCACCCAGACAAGAACCGCGGAAACACAGAAGAAGCCACTCAAAAATTTGCCGCGATACAGCAAGCGTACGAGGTGTGTCGGTGCTGTCAAGTGTATACAACTTACCATTGGATAACGCTTCTGATTCAGGTTCTCAGTGATGAACAAGTGAGTTTTTGGGTGCACTAGCAGCACCGTTTGTATTCATTGAACTGGACTACAAGTAGGAAAGGGCCTGGTACGACTCCCATAAAGCCTCTCTTGCACCAGAGCCAGATGCCGAGACCATATTCGAGGACATCAAGCGGGGTGCACCCTCCTCTCGTGCAAGAGATCGTGGCTTGACGGCACGACATATAGAGAGATTCTTTGATCCAACGATCTGGAAGGACTTTGGAGATGGCCCTGATGTAGGTCTCCCGTGTCTAGCCTTATATTCGAATAACATGATTTCCAGAGCTTTTTCACCATCTATCGTAATCTATTTTCTCGACTCCAGTCTGAAGAAACATGGTTTTCCGGAGGCGTCGATTATCCCTCCTTCGGGTACTCCACATGGCCTTGGTCGCCACCCAACAAAGATCAAGACAACGAAGCGGCGAAACATTTCTATACGTTCTGGCTTAATTTTAGTACTGAGAAGGATTTTGTATGGGACGAGATATGGGATATACCGGAAGCTCCAGATCGTCGTGTGCGTAGGTGTGTGCAGACACTATCATCTCTATTTCCTTCGCTACCCCTATTCAAGAGTGATGGAGAAGGAGAACAAGAAAGCACGAGATGATTCGCGCAAGGGCTATAACGAGATCGTCAGAGTATATTGATTTTCGTTCTCTTGCTATATTGCTCCATGCTAATCGACATCCACAAAAGGTTCTAGTAAAATTCATTCGCAAGCGTGATCCTCGCTACCAGGCATATCTTCGTCAGCAAGCGTCTGCTAAACAATCGAAACCTACTACCAATGTTCCTAACAAGCAAGACACTGCTGCAGCGCTTCGGCGACTCCAAGCCTCAGAAAACTACATTGAACAAGAGTGGCAAAAGGTCGACTCTCACCATCTACATGCCGATCTTGAATGGGCAGTAGCGGAAGGAACAGATGACGAAGCATGGGAGTGTGTCATTTGTAACAAGATTTTTCGCAGTGAAGCCGCTTGGGATAGCCACGAGAGGAGCAAGAAGCATCTAAAGGAGGTAGAGAGGTTGCAACGACGGATGTTGGAAGAGAACGAGGCTCTAGGATTAGAGGGCAATCCTACGAGTCTAGACCCAAACAACATCGAGGGTGGAAGCGATAATGCCGCAGTTGAAGTAGCATCCGAATCCTCTCGTTCAGCCTCTCCATCTATCGAACCTCCCAGTAAAGTATCAGATGCTCTGGAGGACACAGGTGAATTACCCCGGAGGCATGTGTCCCCAGAGCCAGTGCAACCGGAAGAGAAAAGGCCCGGCAAGAAGTTATCAGGCAGTAAAAAAAGTACTCTGGAGCCGATGTCGAAGACAGAACGGCGGGAAATGCGACGAAATCAGCGACCCAGTCTTGAAGAAGAAAGACCCGAGCCTAATTGTGGCGAAGAAGATAAGCCAGAGGATATGGAAGAAGACGTGGGCTCCCAGACCCCTGAACTTTCGAAACGCGATAAACGACGAGCAAAGCAGGCGAAGAAGGCAGAAGTGGCTGTGTCGGCAAGTAAACAAGTATGTCGTCCATTCCACCAGCAAACATCATGTTGAGAGACCACAGGCTCGTTGTAATGTTTGCTCAGATACATTCATGAGCAAAACTAAGCTTTTTTTTCATCTCAACGAAACCGGACATGCACTTGCAGAGCCAGTTTCAGGTTCCCAGAAATCTCGTCAAAAGGGAAAGAAAAAATAGGTCAGAATGGTACAAAAGTGGTAAATTAGGATAGCATAGCAAGGATAGGATAACGTCATAACGATTAACTAACCCATGAGTTGTGAAATGTCGTCTGGCGGATACTTTGTTTGTGAGAAGGTCAACAATCTGTACTCAGGTCAATTTCTTACACTCAACCAAGACAAAGAGAAGCACACCGCTTAAGACTCTGGATATATTTGCGGCTAACTTCGTCATTAAGGACATGAGCTACTTGGTCTCGAGAGATCTTTTCACGAGCAGAACGTTCGTGAATACTGAAAAAGGATGAGAGCTGCGGTCTCTGAGAGGGAACAACGCACGAACCCAACCATAGTTACACCAATAGGCCAAGGGGCATTTCCGATTGAAAGCCGAAGGTAAGCATCATTGGCACGCTGATACTCCCGCTTTTGCATGTAATGGACAACTTCCGCAATACGATGCAACATGTCTGCAGGGAGGGACTAGATAGAGGAGTCAGATGTGCCAGGGAAAGCTAGGACAGGTGAGCCGTACTCTAGAACGCAAGTTCTTGAAGAGCGGCTTCAGATATTCGGCAGACTGGACCTGCGTTGCAGCTGCCAGCTTTCCCTGAGTAGATCTCTTGACATGTTCAGGCCTTTCGTCCATAGCTTCTTCCCATTCCTTAAGCACTCGCTTGAGTGCATAATAGATGAGAGGATAGAGCCTATCCGGATCAGTCTTCATGAGGGTGAGATCCAAGGCACCGACATCGACGACCTCGCCTTCCTTTTTCTTCCCCTTTCCATTTCTACCCTGAAGCTCCTTCTCGACGCTCTCGACGCCCTCAAGAGCTTTTCTGAAATCATTGTGACCGTCCTGGCGTTCGTGATCTCGTTCTTCAATGAGTTCAAGTGCACGCAATCTGAGACGGCGGTCTTTGTCAGACTCGCCAAAGAGACGAATTGGCTGGCCCTTGGCTCGCAGACGGCGGATAGTCTCTTCATTGGGAATGTTGAAGGATGATTCTGGGTTTGGAGACTCGGTGTCGCGAGTAGATGGCGATGGGGCTCGTACAGTCTGTTCTCCCTCACAGCATGAAAATCTGCTCGAATGCAGCATTTGAATTTTCTAACTCACTTTCTGTGCAGCCTTGTCGGCTTCGGCGCGTCGTTTCTCCTCCTGCGCTTTTGCCTCTGCCTCTTCCTTTATGCGTTCGAGCTCGCCTCTGCGCATGTACTTTGTCGGTCGTACTGAGTCATCGGAAATGGCTTTGCGTTTTTCAGCAACGAGAGCCTTGAGGGAATCCATCATGGAGGATCTGTATTTTATTACATAATATACCTTAGATTCCGCCCCTTTCCGACACAGGCTTTCTCTCCACGCCAAACACAATGTCTGATTCTGAGGCCTCTAGGTGCGTTGTCTATACATTGCTGCATCTCTGCTCATTGTTTGCAGCAAATACGTCCTCCAAACCTACGAATTCAACGGTACGCCACACGAGTAACCAAGTGATGCAATGCTGACGAGTTTTCCAGCCAAGTTTCCTAACACAAACCAGACGAGAAACTGGTATGCTATATTTTAACTATACACTGGCATGATGTAATATTTTTTTCTAGTTTCCAGAATTACGTGGATTATTTCAAGTGTGTTGCCGCCAAAGGCGAGGACTTTCAACCTTGCAAGCAGTTCCAGAGAACCTATCACTCTGCGTGTCCCAGTGTGTTCTCTGCTCGAGCTTAGCTTGTGTATCATACTGATTTGCCCGTTCCTTCCAGATGAATGGGTATGCTTTCCATCTGAACGCGTCTAGCCCCTAGCTGAAGTTTTTTGCAGATCAGCAGGTTTGATGAGCAGCGGGAGGCCGGCACATTCCCCACATCGCTGGAGCCCTGAATGTAGAATTACATCTAGCTGTGCTCGCTGTCCTGCATGTTGTAGAGTTTAGAAAAACTTGAAGGATCACATGATGACGCATCGCAAATTGATTGCATTCAGGCTCATATATTGTCACGTTCTCGCCACCCATACTCCACATGGCCGGACCTTGAAAGCCAATGGCCGACACCCTGCTTACTGACTCGACGTACCATGGATTATTCTTGCGAACCTGACCATTCAACTCATCTTGTTGTTCGTGGCGAGCATCCATTCAACGCCGAACCTAGCGCAGCTGCCTTGGTTGAATTTCCACTCACCCCTGAGGAGCTCGTTTATTGTCGTAATCATGGTCCTGTACGTGATTTTGATCCAGAGGATTACACTGTCACTTTCAAGGCCTTTGGAAAGGAGAGCAAGATGACTATAAATGCTCTCAAATCACTTTTCCCAACTGTCGAAAGCGTTGCTGCACTTCAAGTGAGTTCTCTGCCTCCTGATCCAATATGACTTGGTAATAACCGGTCCCAGTGTGCTGGGATAAGAAGAGTTGAAATGGGAGCAATAAAGCCTGTTCACGGGGTCCCCTGGGGTGAAGGTGTTGTTGCGAACTGCAGATGGGGCGGGGCGTGTCTGAAACACGTTTTACGCCACCTTGGGTTTATCCCAGGAGACACTGCCGATCTCCACGCCTGCTTCGCGTCTTATGCAACCATATGTCAAGATGATGAGTACTATGGTGCTTCTATACCCCTAGCCCGAGTACTGGAATCAGACCCAGGTGTGATTCTTGCGTATCAGGTATTCATCAGAGTTTGCCATTTTGCATAATCTCGAGCTGACTCCACGATGGCACAGATGAACGGGGAAGATCTTTCCCCAGATCACGGTGCCCCGCTTCGTATAGTTGCCCCTGGGTACCTCGGTGCTCGTTGGGTAAAGTGGGTGGATACCATCGTTATTTCCTGCACCGAGTCTCCGAATTTTTATCAACAGCGTGATTATAAAATTCTCCCTCCAAATGTACGTTGTCCCTTCTCCATCCTTTGTAAGTTGAGATTCACTACCTTTAGATTGAGACCAAACAAGCTGCGCATCCATTGTGGTCGAAATATCCTGCCATGACTGCACTACCTCTCAACTCTGTCGTCAGCACAGCGTACAAGTCGAGCATAGATACACTCTTTGTCAAAGGTTATGCTCTTCCGGGTCCATCGGGAAACGTGGCTGCAGTAGAGGTCAGCATCAACGATGGTCAGACCTGGGAAAGAACAAATATAATTTATCAAGAAGGAGAGTTCAGTTGGACTATTTGGGAGGGAAACATATCCTGCTCCGCGGAAAGTGGTACTGTCTACAGTCGCGCAACCGATTCAAGCGGACATGTACAACCCAAGGTGGGACAATGGAATCTTCGAGGTGTGGCCTTTAACGGTTGGAGTAAGGCAAGCTGGTGAAGCTCACGAGAGCTAGCACGCCTTCGAGTGTCTCGATGTACTGTACTAGGATCCAGATATATATACAGATCTCATTGCAATAGTGTAATGCCATCAGGCAATCAATTCTTACCAAATGGGCTCGTTGTGATTGCCGACCGATTTCGTACTCGTCCAGCGACGTAAGCAGGGCAATTCAGTCATCGTCTTTCGAACTTGAATCCACAATTGACCACCTCCTCTCATAGAAATCTACATGGTACTTGGAAGAGTCGCCCACTACGCTTTCGATGCGGTCTTGTTCTCGACTGTGTTAGCTGGTGTTCGACGATCGAGCGGATTCTCGTATGTTGCAGCCAAGTGCATGATACTACTGCCTGACTGACATACATCATTCATCCAGGCCTGATGTGTCTACAATTTCTGACTCAACTTTTCGTGGAGTGGCGGAAAAGTTTCTGAATATCGGTGAAACTGTATTCGACGTGCTTCAATCGAGCGCTGTCAATAGTCAGTATTTCTCAAGAGAGAACAGCAGCAGTCACTCCAAATCATAATGGGACCGTTATACATGGTCCTTAGTGTATGAGGGCCGGTTGCCTGACTAGACGAGTTTCAGACAAACGAGGGAGGGGAAATTGAGCTTCGGGAATTCATCTCAACACTGGCTGTACCTACCATTGTACTCATCGCTCTCCGCTCCGAATGCAGGGGTCTGGTTCATCATCCGTTGCTGTGCACATCCAAGGGTGGGATTCAATGTTGCCTTTTCGTTGTCCTGAGTATTTGCCTATCAACTATCACATATTCGACTATTTCACCTCCATGCCGAGCGACAAGTGTCATGAAGAAACAGTTGAAGGGCTGTCAGAACCCCATTTCTTTTCCCAAAAAAATCATCTGTGGATTGCTTCGTTCTTATCAGTTGACCACCACGCTCACTCGCAGAAATGATGATCAAGTGACGTAGATGCCGATGTGGCGCCTTAGCCGTCGACGTTCCACAGGCACGTCCATAGAACGGGACTTGGGAGTACTTGGAAAGTGTGTTATACATCATCCGACTCCCTTTCAAAAATGCTTAATGGCATCGGGCAAGCGGCGTTGCCAGATACTACATCGTACACAAAAAGTCTCATATGAGAGAAGACGACACCTGATGAGTGCTTTCTTTCTGCACTGTTGTCTCTCACCCACATGCCTTCGTTATTCTCGCATTGTCCTTCCTGATAAATGGTACCCTTGAGCCTCACGAACAGATGTTCAAACTCGGGTGCTGATAGTTGTTACTAATTTAATGTTCTGTCCCGCTTATCGTGGTGGGCGGGAAGTTTACCTCTACGACAGCTTGCGCCATGACCCAGCGGCATTCTTTATATGTCATTGAGAATATTTCTTTAAAGAACAGACAAGCATGCCTGGAGAACGACCCCGATAATTGGATGTTCACGGTTCCTCCAGCACCAACTAAATATAGATTTCTGCTTCACCACTCAGTGGAATTACGTGGCTTTGTCCAAGGTCATGATGTGGAATTTCGAGCCAGGCTAGGCATCGTGACCCAGCTTTACTAAACGTCATTGCCGCCAATGACAACAGTTTTTGATCATCATGGTTCTGACGAACATGACGCGACACTCAGGAGATCAGCAACCCAACCAAGAACATCTCCCTCGCGTTCCTCGCATTAGAGTTTTGCACGACGTAGGTGAATTTTCCGTAGAGGAAATCGAAACACCGAGGCTGCCAGAATAGGCTGATAAAGCTTCTGTGAGCCAAAATGCTCACGCGGCCGATTCTGTTGTGGAAGATCATGGATTACGCTTGAACCGAGTTCTTGTCTGCCCTCGCAGGAAGAGTTCCCAGCTGGGACCCTGTTGAGGGTTCTTGATGACGATACGCATGGCGAATAGTCTTTGACAAGGGTGGTCCATACATGTCCTAGGGGATAGCGATAGACAAGACCCCATATATGTCACTTGCACGTGTATTCCCACTCAATGCTTCAGCCATCATTCTGATGGTGCGCTAATACATAGGCCCCCAACCCAGACTTCCCAGACCAACAAAGACGGCAACGGCAAATCCAAGGGTGATCCTGTCGAATGAGGGGAAGAAGAATCGAATAAAAGCCTCAGATCCCCTCATGTTCCTTCGAGCGTAAACATGTCCTTCCTCATGCGCATCAGTTTCTTGGCTTATTTTCTAGTCCTTCAGACTGCTGCCTTCAACAATGGCCGTAATGATAACGTATGCTTTCTTTGCACCTTGTATGCGTCTTTTTGATCGTGAACACATCATCCAGGTCGCTGTGTAACTTTTTTCGGTTGTCATTGTCGTATGACTTATCTGACTCGGGTAATAGATACTGGGGGCAGAACTCATATGGAGCCACCCATTCGAATGACCCTACCAACTGGCAAAAGTCGATTTCAGCCTACTGTCAGGTATGAATACACCTCTGGCTTGAATCATCCGTAAATCACAATTTCTACAAGGACGATGCGATTGATGCCATACCAATAGCATTCTTGAACGTCTTCTTTTCTGAAGATGGTCTTCCTGAAGTCAATCTTGCAAACGTATGACTCTCTTTCACACACTCTAACTTAACTAAAGTTTAGCTCATTGGATGAAAGATCTGCAGTTCTGAAACTGGCGTTTTTCCGGGAACTGAACTCGCCAACTGTCAATTCCTCGCTGCCGATATCAAAGCGTGTCAAGCTAAGGGAAAGATCGTCACCCTCAGCTTGGGAGGTGCTACCGGGGCTGCATCGTTTTCCTCAGATGCTCAAGCCCAAACCTTTGCTGACACCATTTGGAATCTTTTCCTTGGTGGCTCTAGTTCAACTCGACCGTTTGCTGATGCCGTTCTTGACGGTGTTGACCTTGACATCGAGGGTGGTGGTAGTACAGGCTTTGCTGCATTCGTTTCGCGGATCCGATCCCATGCCTCTGGTGCAAGCAAGACGTGATTACCAAACCTTATCCATGACTTACTACTCACTGAATGCGGATCCACAAAGGTACTACGTCACTGCTGCACCTCAGTGCCCCTTCCCCGATGCTTTCCTCGGTTCAGTTTTGAATGCGGTTGGATTTGATGCTGTTTATGTCCAATGTGAGTTACCAGCTTGACAGCAACAGACATGAATACTTAACCAAATCCCCAGTCTATAACAACTTTTGCGGGTGAGGTCATGGCCTGATTTTTCATGGACCCCTACTCATGAAAATGATTCAGTCTCACGAATTTCAACAATCCCAACGTGAGTTGTCTGACAAAATGCCTGTAGTCAAGTTATAACAGCTGATTCGTAAAAGGCATGGAATTTTGATCAATGGTGAAGGATCTTTCTTGGTTTAACTTTGAAAGACTTTCTGACGTTAAGACAGGGACAACTGGGCCAAGACTCAATCTCCCAATAAGAATGTAAAAATTTACATTGGTGCTCCTGCATCTTCGACCGCTGCTGGATCTGGTTTCGTCGATGTCAATACACTTGGTAATATTGCACTCACAACTCGCTCTCAATTCTCTTCGTTCGGTGGTGTAATGCTCTGGGACGCATCCCAAGCGGTCGGTGGGTGTTACTTGAGTTTTACTTGATTTTCCACCTTCTCAAATGCATCAGCCAATGGTCGTTATGACCTTGCTATCAAGAGCATCCTCAAAGGTGGTAGTGGAGGTGGTGGAACGACAACCACGTCACTCACTACTACCCACACCTCCACGTCACATACATCCGCCACCACTACCCGCACTTCCACGTCCCATACATCTACATCACCCGCCACCACTACCACTCCTACGAGCGGTAATTGTGCTGGTGTTCCATCCTGGCAATCTACTGTTGCTGTGCGTGTCCCATATTGAGATACTTTGCTCCAATAACCAGGTCATTCCTCCAGTACCAAGGTGGCAGTCAGGTCACCTACAACGGTCATCTATGGGTTGCGAAGTGGTGGTCACAAGCCGGTCCGTACATCCTTTTTTAAACGTCATATCCTGACTAACTCAAGCCTGGCACTGAAGATACCCCCGGTGGTTAGTGTGGACTTCCATATGTAACGCTGACTCGTCTTACTTGTCTCTCTAGGTCCTGCTGGGGACTGGACGGATTTGGGTGCTTGTACGAGTGCCTTCGCCACTCTGCACCATCAAACTACCAAACCTGGCAAGGCAACTTCTCAGACTTCGGCCGCCACCAAGCTGTCAAAAGTCACAAGCCTCGCCACATCAACTGCATCCGCTACTGTACCAAAAGCCCCTCAGCCCAGCGCAACGAGGCCAGCTCACGAATCTCAGTCTCAGGACGTTCTCAAAACTTCTGAGTCTCGCAGGTCCTCGAGGTTGTTTAGACTCTGAGGGATTGACTAGATTTCACGATATTAACGAATGAGTTCAGCTGGTATGACGAGTGACGACTTGTAATATATATACGTAAATTGTGCTATTTTGATTTGAATGACAGATAATTGATACTTGCAGAAAGAACCAGTTGTCTGATGAGCTGGAAAAGCTGGAAAAAGGCTTGATAGACATTGCAACCTTGTGCGAGAGGGACATCAGTGAGGTGATCTTTATAAAAACTTTCAGTTCGTAGTCCTCACGCATGCACTCACTACCCGCAGGACCCGATGAGATGTTTTGTTTAAAAAACAGATGCCAATATCTGGGATTGAGCTCACATGGTGCGATCATTCAGAATACTTGTCAGAGTTCTTGTCGATGCGTTCGACGCGGACTCTTGTTTATCATATCATCGGATGATGTGGACCTCGTGAATCAGACCCTTTCTATTAAGCGCTTCAGCGCTTGCTTTGACAGACTCCTGAATGCTCCCTGGCATGGTTATCATAGATGCTTATGTCAACTAAGACCAAGCTTTACGATTTTGCTGTGAAAATTACATGATAAGAGATTTATGCCCTCTTTATAACATCAGGTTCTTCCGTATAGTTCGCAGACGACAATGACTAGATGTTTGATAGATGTCATCCCGAGCAAAACTCGCGTGGACCAGTCTGCTACTGACTGACAGATGATTTGATTTTATCGATCAAGTACTGACGGTTCTTCCAGAGACAAAGCCAGTGTCGGGATAGTGCTTCCGATGCAACACTACCAGCGGTTGTTTTTTTGTGTCGCTGTCTCGTCTGGCACAGGACAGACTCAATGACTGTACCATGAATTTCCTAAAATCTATTTCGCTGACTGCCAGTTTCATGCTGCTGATAGCCATGTCGGAGACAGAGCAGAGCCCTCATTGATACTCTCTGGCTGTCCCTTGTGGTAATTGGTAAATAGTCATTGCAGTGCTGCTCTTCCATCTGTAGTCGAGGCTGATCGAGCCAAGAACCTCAGAGCGTTTGTTCTAGGTGATACGGTGTTCCACTCCCATTGCCTAACGTTCATCCATTTGATATTGATACGATTCTTGACTGGTACCGCTGTGCGTACATCAGGGGGTCAGGAATGTGAGCAACTTTGTGACGGCAGCTCGTTCCGAGTGGATTCCCGTCTTGTATCTTCACCTACAGATGGCCGACAGTCTTTATGAACTCAAGAGAGTCTCATGGATGGTGGCGGTGGGCAGGCTGCTCCCACCGAGAAGGTGACTCTGAGACGCGGACAGATGCAACTCTGGGATTTAATGAATCCGTAGATCTCATAGCTGAGACCCACTCCAATCACGGACACTAATGATTTCTCATCTGGGAACGGCTCAGACAATGAGGGGACAAAGAGGCCTCTAGTTAATTACTTACTACGATCAATATATATTAAGTTGTGGGAAAGGGGTACAATCAAGAATTTGCTGTTGAAACAGCTAATACAAAACCTTCATGCGTATTCGCCTTTCCCTACCATACAGCAAACGCGTGGTTGAGCGTTGTGTGCCACCTGTACTCTGATTCTCGCCTCAAGGCAGGTATTTTTCTTTGCCATACTGAGTTTCATCAATCCATTCTACCGCCCCGACTATGGGCCCTGCGAAGACACGTCCAGGTTAGCTTAGTCCAAACTGCTGTTATCCGTATCGATAGGAACCTGTTTATTACAGTTTCTTGGGGCGTCTTTTCTCGAGTGCGACTACGCGAACTCTGGCCCTCGAGCCCATCTGCCTCGAAGGCTCCGTCTCCATCTATCCCTTCTGCGCACAATGCCAAATCTCCTAATCGGTCCCAACCTCGTGCACTCAAAGTCAAAATAGTGACGTGGAACATGCACGACTCTCTACCCAAGGTACCTGAGGACACCACGGTTGTCTGGGTGTTTATTCATAAAGCATGTTTGTCAGGGAGATCTTGAAGAACTGTTAGGCAAAGTTCCTATACATGTCACTCCAAACTCCGGACATCAGTTTCCAATCTTCTCAGACGACGATACCCACCCTTATCACCTTGTTGTCATGTAATGTTTGGCCGTAGTTGTTTTCCTGTGAGTACTGACCATTATACAGCGCTGGTCAGGAGTGTCCGACTTTATCTGGTATGTGTCATATGGCTATTCATGGCTGTCCGTTTAAGCACTGACATTTCCCGCAGGTATACCCATGGGCCTAGGTGCTGGTTTCAAATGGCACGAAAAGGAGAAAGAGAAGGAAAGGCCTAAAGACAAAGACAAAGACCGAGAGAAAGAGAAAGAAAAGGAAATAGATAAGTTGAAAGACAAGGTTGTGGATAGATCTAAATCCCGGAAAGAGAAAGAGGACATGTCTCGGGAACACGATCCCTTGGGCTGGACAGCAATGTGTGAAGATTGGCTCTGCAATGGCGGAGGGACCCGCATTATGAGCCCAACTATCGCTGATGTTGGTGCTCCCAAACCTCTAATGCGCCGAGCTCCATCCAAGGAACCCAAGAAAGGTCCTTATCAGCTGCTGGTGAAGGAGCGATTGATGGGGATATACATGGCAATTTACATTCACCGGGATATCCAAGCTCTCGTTAGAGGCACGAAAGTCTTTCTTGTTCTGCCATTAAGCTGACGAACCTACTTCACTAGGGACTTCCAAGTCGGCTGTTGCAGCTGGCCTGATTGGGGGGCGTGTGGGCAATAAAGGGAGTGTTGGCATCAGTCTCAATATTGATGGCACTACGTTTCTTTTTGTCAATGCTCATCTTGCAGGTAAGTAAACCCCCTTCTGGGTCAATTCAATACACTAATTCCTGGTCATAGCGCATGGGAATAAAATTCATCATAGACTTGCCAACCTTGCAAAGATAAAAGCCGAGCTTACTGTTGATCCCTTTCTCGCACATGATGACCCCAAAGTGGTGGCTGAGGGTGAATATTTTTCATCAGTTCGTTTGCGGGTAGTGATCATTGATATTTACACCCAACCAAGATCTCACGGATAGATTTGATCATACTTTCGCTTTTGGTGATCTCAATTTTAGGTTGGACATCACACGTTTGCATGCAGACTGGCTCATAGCTCAACAAGGTATTTTTTTCCTGATCCAACCAATTAGACGTTGATCTCGGTGTCTTCTCAGAATACACGAAAGCATTTCAGTTTGACCAGTTACAGAAGCTGATGAAAGACGGCAAGGCTTTCGTGGGATTTCAAGAGGGAGTTATCAATTTTCCGCCCACCTTCAAGTATGATGTAGCACGAAACCACAGGTTCAAGCATGTTCATTCCAAACGCGGTCATAGTCCACATACACCACAAGCTGAGATCCTGATTGATAAATCTCAGGAGCAACTAGTTCATGAAGACCGCGATGATGATGCCGTTTCTTCGGTGTCCTCAGTATCTCAGACAACTTCTTGCGGCGATGAACACATAGAGCTTGCAGCGGGAGTAACGACTCAGAATGACGTTTCCCTTGATACCAAAATCAAAGACAAGACAAGAAAAAGATGGAAGTCTTTGATTTCGATCACTGGATTTCAATCACATCGTTCATCAAGACACTCAGTTGGAAAGAATGCACCTCGGAAATCTCTGGAGGAGACTCAACGACCTAACAAGCCAAAGGTTCTTACTTCACCGCCGCGCCACTCCTTGGATGACAGTCAAATATTTCAACCTCCTACTAATATGAACAATTCCATAAAGACGAACCTAAGTAGTGAGGATCAGTCAGCAGACAAGGGAGTCTACGACTCATCACATAAACAAAGAGTGCCAAGTTGGTGAGACAAAGACAAATGTTCGGTTGGAAACCATTAATTTTTGTACATAGGTGTGACAGAATACTCTACAAAACGACGGTACAGCCAGAAGCAGAAGAATCGTCGGTGGTTGCTGATACACCTACTCGCTCCCGACCAGGTTTAAAGCAACTTCTGGTGAAAGCTCTCCATCCGAGATCACGCTCACTATCTCAGGATTTCACGTCTTCGACCTCTGCCAAGTCAAGCAAGATGGTGACGCCTACCTCTCCAAGTCATCCTGAACCACCTGATTTTCCACCGTCGCCGCGATCCCTCGAGCATGCGACTTTGGGACCCAATGATCTGCATGACACCCTCACAGTGGGAGCTTCGAGCGGGGCTGATACAATAACGAGACGAAGGACTCCATCGCGTATGAGATTCGCTGCTAGGGGTGCCTTGACATTGGACAGCAAGCTCCCCCGCTGTTTTACGGAAGACCCTAGCTCAAGGAGATCGCAGTCCCGTAGTGTCATGTGGGGAATTTTGCCTTCTCTCTTCCTATCCTCTTCTCCCAGGGCATCTACGACAGAGCTGGTCCCCCAGCTACCGAAAGCGCCCAAGAAACCCCGAAAGGGCGAGATGGTATGTCTTAGCTATAAGACCCTCGACGATCGAGGCATGCATCGATTAGAAGGGAGAAGTGATCATAGACCTGTCATGGGTACTTTTGCCGTATATTTTTAAACATTTATTTAGATTTCGTTCGTTTGATATCCTTACATTATATACACTAACGCATTTGCGATACTCAGATGCATGGAATCAATGATTGCGGACAATATCAATAGTGAACTTTTTGTCAGTTACGGTACAAATAGCGCCTTAAGCGGAGATGGTAACCTCAACTTCGACACCAGGCTCCAAGCTAATGCTGGTCTGAATTGCAAGTTTAATACTTTCTTGAAAGAAAGAAGGGAGAAAGGAATACTGACAATCTGCTTGACAACTTCACTGGAGGCATGCAAGTCGATCAAACGTTTATGGATCTTGAGCTCGTAGCGATCCCATGTCTTGGAACCCTCACCACAAGGCTAAAAAAAATGATGAGCAAGCATATCACCAGAGCCAAAACCCAAGCGACATACTGTCTTACGGGTTGTGATCTTCAAAACTTTGGTAGGAAGACGAACGGGGCCTTTGACACGGAGTTGCTTGTCTTTGGCACGGCTGATCAGATCAGTAGAAACTTCAACATACTAATCAACACACAACGTTCAAGAAAAGACGAATAAGAAGATAACGAACACTTTTCCAGATTCCTGACATTGCCACTTGTGAGAGTAATCCTAATTTTGTGAATCTTGGCACTGGGGACGGGTGCCCCAGTCGCATCGTATTCTTTTTCACCCTTAGCGACGTAACTCATTGTGTCCCTTGTGTTAATGAGTCAGAAGGTGACTAGGAGCATTGTCAGAAAGTAGACCTTGTAGAATCAGTGGCAATACCTACCTAAGGCTTTGATTTGGGATTTGTGGATAGAAGGGAAAATTAGGGTTTCGAGTTCATCAAGCATCTCGGATAAACCCGAAGGCCGCTCGGCGTGAGATTGCAGCCGAGTCAGTATTACATTAGTGACGACGCTCAACCATGCAAGGCTTCAACAAGTAAGCCATATTCGTTATCGAGCGTATGCTCTTATTTATACTTTGACAGATACTACCCACCAGATTATGACCCCTCTCAAGGGAGCCTCAATAAAGTCAGAGGCGAGAACCGCACTATCATGACATCTCCAAGACACTTCTGACCCTCCTGCTTTCCAGGAAAACATGCTCTTGGTGACAGAGCCCGTAAAATCGACCAGGGCATTCTCATAGTCCGCTTCGAATTACCCTTCAATATCTGGTGGTATGTCATCGAACGCGATTGTCTCCTGCTCAAGCAAACTCCTTTCTTTTCAGCGATGGCTGTAACAATCATATCGGCATGGGAGTCCGGTACAACGCCGAAAAGAAGAAGATAGGCAACTACTACTCAACACCCATCTTTTCATTCCGGTGTAAATGTCACCTCTGCGACAACTGGTTCGAAATCCAGACTGACCCAAAAGTAGGCGCATCCATTCTCACATAACCAGCTAATCAGGATCGATCTCTGACATTTTTTTGAAAAAAAATAGAATACTCGCTACGTTGTCATATCCGGCGCTCGCCAGAAAGATGAAGAGTGGAATCCAGAGGAGAACGGTGGTTTCGCAATACATGGTCCGTCCCCATAACGCTCTCGTAATTGACACTTAAACTAAACGTCTGGCTGTTGATAGATCCAGACAAGAAAGATACACCAGACGATCCTCTAGCCGCCCTCGAAAAAACCTCCGAGGCCCAGGCCAATCTCACCAAAGTCCAGATACCACGTCTGGAAGCCTTACAATCCGTATCAGAGCACTACAACGCAGACCCTTATACACTCTCACTCAAAGTCCGGAAAAAATTCCGAGAAGAGAAGAAACTAGACCAACAGAAACGCAAGGCGGATGATGAGCTGAAAGGTCGTTACGGGTTGCCTGCGTCATTGAGTCTTCTTGAGGAGGATGCCAAGGCAAGAGAAGAAGCCAAGTCAGCTTGGGAAGAGGCCAAACAACAGCTCCAGTCGAAAGAGAGTGCAAAACGGCGTCGAATAGGTGGTGTAGATGTTCCCGTCATCTCGTCTACACACCGTACCGCAAGCGGTTCCTCCGCTAGTTCCAAAACGAATCCCTCTGCCTCCTGCTCCTCTTTGGATACCTTGCGCGCTCGCATCTTATCCAACACCGCAAAGAACGGGTCACTAAAACATTCTCAAGTACCATCCAAATCCTCACTCCCTTTGCGCAAATTCTAGTTATCTTTTGTTATTATGATCTGTACATTTTTTCCTCTCTCCCCTAGATAGTGTCTAATCTCGCTTTCGGCTGATTGTCCATGTATTCGCGTAGTTACTCTGGGTCTCTGTATCATAGCATTCAAATCGAGTCCACAGAAAGACAGAAACAAAAGTAAGAAGAAAAAAAATCTAGGCAACGCACATTATTATATCGCCATTGCTGGTGTGTTTTGATTCAGCAAGAAATCGATAGCGAGGACAACGAATAAGAATACACAGCACAGAGGGGAGAGAGAGAAAAGGGAAACAAAAGTAGAGAAACAAGACACTAGTACTAACACAAGGAGAATATATGGAACTCCGAAGAGAAATAGGCAAGTAAGAGGACCATCAAATAAAATAATCAGAGATCAGAAGGACAAGATCAACAGGGTAGACGATAGAAAACATAGTATAGAACAAAATCAGCAACGTCAGAGAGGAAAGCGGGCGGAGAGGCCATAAAAGCAAGAGAGAGAGAGAGAAAAAGGTGGGATGGTAAGTGTATATAGAAATGACAACAACTAGACCATCAGTAGCGTCACGACATATTGGGATTGCAGATCGACCAAGGAAGGTCCAAAGACGTCATGACACCGTCCCATTTCCAATCATTGGACTGATAAGAAGCCGATTCCCCTCCATCAAGTTCCTTCCACAAACCAAGATAAGTCAAATCCATCAAATCCTCGTTTTTTA
>Ga0153993_100140_pt1 | contig 25233 bp, 23 predicted proteins | sample TSNC077MetaG_FD_104706 | JGI IMG/M metagenome (GOLD analysis project Ga0153993, IMG submission 104706) | Attine ant fungus gardens microbial communities from North Carolina, USA - TSNC077 MetaG | ecosystem: Host-associated > Fungi > Mycelium > Unclassified | place: USA: North Carolina, Lumber...
CGCAAGTGGGTGATCCCGGGCATCGTGGACATCCACACTCACTACGACGTCGAAATCCTCGAAGGGCCGGCGCTCAGCGAATCTCTCAGACACGGAGTCACGTCGATCTTTGTCGGATCGTGTTCCCTGTCCACCATTCACGCCAGCCCGTCGGACGCCGGCGATCTTTTCGGCAGAGTCGAGGCGATTCCGCGCAAGCACGTTGTCGATGCACTCACGCGGGCCAAGACCTGGAACTCCGCGCGTGAGTACATCGCGGCGCTCGAGTCACTTCCGTTGGGACCCAACGTCGCAGCATTCATCGGGCACTCCGACATGCGAGCCGCGGAGATGGGATTGGACCGTGCAACGCGGAAGGATGTGCACGCCACCGACTCCGAACTCGCGTCGATGGAAGCACAATTGACCGAGGCGCTTGACGCCGGATTCGTTGGGATGTCCAGTCAGCAATTGTTGTTCGACAAACTCGACGGCGAGACCTGCCGCTCACGCACACTGCCGTCGACGTATGCAACCACGAAGGAACGACGTCGACTCAATGCGATTCTCCGCCGTCGGGGACGGGTATTTCAGGCTGGACCTGACCTCTCCAACCCCATGAGTACCGGTGCAATGGCGTTCTCCAGTGCTGGCCTGTGGCGCAAGCGACTCAAGACGAGCATGCTCTCGGCGGCTGATATCAAGTCCAACAAGTTGGCCGTGGTGATCCTCGGTCCGCTGGCGCATCTGGTCAATCGACTCGGCGGCGACCTGCGCTGGCAGCACCTACCGGTTCCCTTCGAGGTGTACGCCGACGGCATCGACCTGGTTGTCTTCGAGGAGTTCGGATCCGGCGCTGCAGCACTGCATCTGACCGACGAGATGGAACGCAACGTTCTGATGCAGAGTGAGGAGTACCGGCGACAGTTCCGCAAGGACTACGACCAAAAGTTCGGTGTCAAAGTCTGGCATCGAGATTTCTTCGACGCCGAAATCGTTTCCTGCCCCGACGAATCCCTGGTCGGCAAGAGTTTCGGACAGGTCGGCGTCGAGCGCGGAGGCCTCCACCCGGTCGACGCCTTCCTGGATCTGGTCCTCGAGCACGGCACGAAGGTGCGCTGGCGCACAACCATCTCCAATCACCGGCCGGAGATTCTGGACAAGTTCGCCCAGGACAACGGTGTCCAACTCGGGTTCTCCGACGCCGGAGCACATTTGCGCAACATGGCGTTCTACAACTTCGGCTTACGACTACTCCGACGTGTCTACGACGCTCAAAAGGTCGGGCGGCCGTTCATGACCGTCGAGGCAGCCGTGCATCGTCTCACCGGTGAACTGGCCGAGTGGTACGACGTGGATGCCGGGCACCTTCGATTAGGTGACCGCGCCGACCTGGTTGTGATCGATCCCGCCCACCTCGACGATTCACTCGAGACCTACGCGGAGAGTCCAGTTGTGGAGTACGACAATCTCTCCCGCATGGTCAATCGCAACGACCAGACTGTCACCGCAGTGTTCGTCGGCGGCGAGTACGTCTTCGGAGACGGAGAAGCAGCACCCGTTCTCGGCAACCGCCGGACCGGAAAGTTCTTGAAAGCAGGTGCCCATTAACACGTCCAGATTCGCCGGAAAAACCGCAGTCGTCACTGGCGCAGCCTCGGGGATCGGCGCGGCCATCGCACTACGACTTATCAGCGAAGGCGCGCGGGTGGCCGGAATAGACATCGCGGCAGAGGGTTTGAAGGAAATAGCATCCCAACACGGCGCGTCTTTCCTCGCCGTTCCCGCTGACGTCACCAAGGAATCCGATGTCGCCGAGGCTATTGCCGCTGCGGCAGCGGAATTCGGCGGTATCGATCTGGCTTTCAACGTTGCCGGGGCGTCGAGGGTGGGTCAGATCGTCGACCTCGACGAGGCCGACTGGGACTTCACCATCGACCTGGTGCAGAAGGGCGTCTTCCTCTGTACCAAACATGAAGCTCGACATATCCGAGAGCACGGGCGCGGCGGTGCGATAGTCAACGTTTCCTCCCTCAACGCGCACGTACCGAGCCCTTACGGGAGCGCGTATGCGACGGGTAAGGCCGGGGTCGAGATGTTCAGCAAGAATGCCGCGATCGAACTGGCGGCGTCGAAAATTCGGGTCAATGCAGTTCTGCCCGGCCTGGTCGACACCCCGTTGGTCGCACCGGTCATGAACTACGAGCCTGCCCGCGACATGTTTCTGAGCCGAATCCCCCTGTCCCGAGCGGCAACTCCCGACGAGATCGCCGGACCGTGCCTCTATCTCGCCAGCGACGACGCCTCGTACATCACCGGAACCAGCCTGGTCGTCGACGGCGGCTGGGAGGTCTCGAACTACCCGGATCTGACGACGCTGGGCAATTAGTTCAGTTACCGGGCAACACACATTGAGTGTCGAGGCCGAGGACGTGGTTGAGCCGGCCGAAGGGAACATGCTGGGGTGTCCGTAACCATTGGGCGCCTCCCGTCCTACTGTCACCGATGTTCGACGGACGGGAGGCGCACTCCCATACGGGCGCCGAAATGGCACGCATCGATCGTGCCTCGGCCGTCAGGTCACCACTCGGCGGGGCGGCCTTTGAGCTGCTCCCAGTACCGGCGGTGTGCGTGGCGTGACGGTGCGCTGGTCATACCGGCGGCCAGTTCGCTGCGGTCGAGAGGGTCGGAAAGGTCGGCGATGTCGCGCAAGGCTGCAGCTTGCAACGCCCGCTTGGTGTATGCGTAACTGCCGAGACAGTCTTCGGGAGTCAGTTCGGCGATCGCAACGGCCCGGTCGATCAACACGTCAGCATCGACCACCTCATGCAGAATCCCCATCTCGTGAGCTTCCTGGACGGAGAATATCTCTCCTTGTAGGCACGTTCGGGAAGCCACCGGTTGGCCCCATGCGTACGCGAGCATGCGGAGATACACCGCAGGCATGGGAATTCCGATGTTGACTTCGTTGATCCCGAATCGAGCTTCACCAGCTGCGGCGACGGTACGATCACATACCGCTGCGGTGATCAGGCCGCCGGCGAAAGCGTGCCCGTTCACTGCTGCCACGGTCGGTCGAGGGTAGGTGAACAGCCGCATGTTCGTCGCGCGGTAGTCCTGAAACCATGACGCGACCGCCGCGGGATCGCCCGCAAAAAGCCGGAAATGTTCGTCGAGATCCAGTCCCGCAGAAAAGCGTGCACCGATGCCGGTTAGAACAACCGGAGAGTCGCCATGCTCACGCTCGAGAAGATCGAACGCCTCGTGGAGGTCGGCGAAGAATGCGCGGTTCTGCGCGTTGACTGGGTTGGTGTTCATGGTCACGACGGCGACTCGGCCGCGCCGTTCGATGTTCCAGCTCATTGGGTTCTCCTTGGTTGAGATTTTGAAAAGTGTTCCAGTGTAGATGGTTTGGCGGTCAAAGCCCGAGAAGCTGTAGCGCTTGCTCGCGCATCTCCACTTTGCGCACTTTGCCACTGACCGTCATCGGGTATTCGTCCACGCAGTGGACATAGCGAGGAATCTTGTAGTGGGCGAGTTTGCCGGCACAGAAGGCTCGAAGGCTTTCGGCGTCGATGTGTTCGGCGCCGGCACGCAAACGCAACCACACCATGAGTTCCTCGCCGTACTTGTCGTCGGGTACCCCGATGATTTGGGCGTCGAGGATATCGGGGTGGGTGTACAGAAACTCCTCGATTTCTCGCGGGTAGATGTTCTCGCCACCACGAATCACCATGTCCTTGATACGCCCGGTGATTCCGACGAATCCGTCCTCATCCATCATTGCCAGGTCACCGCTGTGAATCCAACCGTCGGCATCGACAGCTTGGGCAGTCTTTTCGGGGTCGTTCCAGTAGCCGAGCATTACCGAGTAGCCGCGGACGCACAATTCGCCGGACTCTCCCCGTTCCAGGGTGTCACCGGTGACCGGATCGGCGATCTTGACCTCGACATGCGGGTGCGCGCGCCCCACAGTGGACACGCGCCGGTCGAGCGAATCGTCGACCCACGTCTGGGTGGACGCGGGGGACGTTTCCGTCATCCCGTAGGCGATCGCAATTTCGGGTGCCCACTGCGTGATTCGTTTCATTATCTCGACAGGGCAAGGTGAGCCCGCCATTGCGCCGGTGCGTAGCGAGGACAGATCGTACGATGCGACGTCGGGGACGTTGAGCATTCCGATGAACATCGTCGGTACACCGTACAGAGAAGTGCACCGCTCCTGCTCACATGCCTGGAGCGTCGCAATCGGGTCGAAAGCAGGCGCCGGAATCACCACGCACGCACCGTGTGTGGTCGCCCCGAGGTTACCCATCACCATGCCGAAGCAGTGATAGAACGGCACCGGAACACAAATCCGGTCGTTCTCCGTGTAACCGAGCAACTTGCCCACGAAATACCCGTTATTGAGGATGTTGCGATGAGAGAGCGTAACCCCTTTCGGGAAACCTGTTGTCCCTGAAGTGTATTGAATGTTGATCGGATCATCAGGCGAGAGAGTTGCCTGGCGCTCCCTGAGTATCTCGGGTGAAATCCGTTGACCACGTTTGAGCAGATCGGCCCACTTGTCACTCCCGAAGAACACCACATGATCAAGGTGCTCCGACCGCGGTGCCACCTCGTCAAGCATCGCGGTGTAGTCGGAGGACCTGAACGCGGAAAGCGCGAAAACCATCCGGATTCCGGCATGGTTGAGTGCGTACTCCAACTCGTGTGTGCGGTACGCCGGGTTGATGTTGACCAGGACGGCACCCACCTTCGCTGCTGCGTACTGGACGATGGTCCATTCCGCGCAGTTGGGTGCCCAGATGCCGATCCGGTCACCGGCAACGATGCCGTCGGCGATAAGTGCCAGAGCCAGCGCATCGACATCCGCGCGCAAGGTGGTGTACGTCCACCGGCGGCCGGTCGGCACATCGATCACGGCCTCGTTATCGGGAAACTTCACCGCGGTCCGGTCGAAGTTGTCGCCGATCGTCATCTCGAGCATCGGTTGCTCGGTGGGGCCGATGGCATGGCTAAGTCTGAGGTTCATATGTGCTCCTTCATTCCTGAGAAGCAATGTGACCTGGAAAACAGTCGTGGTGGGACCCCCAAAGGTAGGCGACGCACCCACTACCTACCTTGGTAGGTAAGCGTTGCGTTGTTGTGACGGCACTCACTAGCCTCAATCAAAGGTAAGTGGTTGGAGGCCCAGATGACCGCAGCTTTCGAGACGAGCACCCCGATCGAACGACGGATTCTCGCACGCTCGATGGAAATCCTCCGCCGACAGGCGGCTATGGACATGGTTTTCGGTGGTCCGGTACGGCAGGGCGCCGTATCCATGGAGATCACCGACCTCGCCGGCGTCCGGACACGCTCTGCGGTCAATCTCGTGGTGCGCAACGGTGAAGGACTCGGCGGAAAGGCGCTGATGTTGGCCAGACCGGTTTCGGTCGCGGACTACATTTCAGCGCAAGGCATCACCCACGTCTACGACCACGCCGTCCGGCCAGAAGCAATCGAAACCCTCGCGGCCCTACCCATCGTTGTCGATCGTGTTCCTAGAATCCTGATCTACCTTGCTGCGAGAACCCACGTTCGTCTCGGCGACCGCTGGTTCGACAGTTTTGCTCCGTTGGTGAGACGAATCGAGCGTGACATCGCAGTCGAGGACGAAGTGGGTCGGAGATTGAGTCTGATGCGCGCGAGCGCAGAAGCGGAGCGATCACCTCTCACTCGATCTGACATGTTCGACATCGCGAAGGAGCTGACCGATCTCGCAGGCCACATCGAGGATGCCTCGCTCCGTGCGCGAATCGAAGCTGTCGGAAACCGATTCGCGCCGACGCTGATCCCGAGTGCGCCTGTCACCTTGCTCAGGCCTCGTGAAATCGAGGTTCTCGAGTTGGTTGCACGCGGACTGAGCAACCGTGAGGTCGCAGAAACACTCGGGTTGCTCCCCAACACCATCAAGTCCTACCTCAAGAGCGCCATGCGCAAGTTGCACGCAAACAACCGGATCCAGGCAGTCTTGGCTGCACGTGAATTGGGGATCGTCAGCTGAACATTCGACCTCGGGTTCACCGCGTTTGCCGCGGGTCCTATGTCGAGCGTCATCGCACCGGCAACCCATTCTCGGAACGTACCCCCCAAAGGAGTTAGCCGAACGTCGACCTACTTTGGGGGGTGTAGGTCGTGCTGTAACCGGACTCACACTGTTCGTCGTACCCCAGCCCGCCGCTGGAGAACCGGTGAGCCAAGCGAGCAGGAGTGTCGATGTCCCGTACAACCGATCCAGGAAATACCCCGCCACCGACCCCGATGCGTCGTATCACCATTGCCAGCTGCACCGGCACGACCATCGAGTTCTACGACTTCTTCATCCACGGCAAGGCCGGAGCTCTCCTTCCGGAGATGTTCCAAACCGAGTACCACTACACCGGCACTGGAATGGCTTACGCAATCGCAGGAGTGATCGGCAGTGGTACCGCACCGATCCTGGCCGGACGCTTCGGTGGTGAGGCCGTGGGGTGGATGCTTGCTGCCTTCGGTGCGCTCAGCCTCATCTGCGCCACTTTCCTCCCCGAGACGCGTCAACGCGTCATGGAAAACCCACTGCGAACCAGACCCCGTCGAAAGTCCTCGCTGCCTGAGGCTTCGACGGACAACGGGAAAGACGAAAGGCGAAACTGTGGCAAAGACAATCGATGCATGGATGCAGCACCCGACTCAGCGGTGGCTGGACATGCCCTTCCTGGACTCACTTCGTCGGTGGTCACACGGCACGATTCCAGATACCGAACCACCGGTCTCGTGGACCCTCGACCGTATGGACGAAGCCGGCGTCGAGATCGGCATGCTGAGTGCTTGGCATGGACCGTCAGGAGCACTCATCAGCAACGACGAAGTCGGCGCCGTCGTCAAGAGCCATCCGGACCGCTTCGTCATGGTCGCATCAGCCGATCTGAGTCGACCGATGGACGCGGTGCACGAACTGCGACGATGCGCCGACGAATACGGCGCCGTAGGTCTACGGATCATCCCGTGGCTATGGGACCTACCACCGGACGATCGCCGCTACTACCCCTTGTACGCGGCGTGTTGTGACCTCGACATCACGTTCTGCACGCAAATCGGCCACACCGGACCACTCTGTCCGTCGGAACCTGGTCGCCCCATCCCGTACCTCGATCACGTAGCACTCGAATTCCCTGAGCTTCGGATAGTGGCAGGCCACATCGGGGTGCCGTGGACCAACGAAGCTATCTCTCTCGCAACGAAATACCCGAACGTCTACATCGACACCTCGGCGTACAAGTCCACGCGCTACCCGACCGAAATCGTGGACTACCTGCGCGGTCACGGCCGACACAAGGTGTTGTTCGGTTCGAATCACCCGGCTTGGCCGGCATCCGACTGCCTCGCCGGACTCGACGCGCTCGACCTCGACGAGACAACCCGCGCCGCGTTCCTGCGCAGCAACGCAATCCGCGCTTTCAAACTCCCGTACTGACGGGCGAAACATCTCCAGGATGCACCAGCAAAGCACCGGGATCGCCGGATACCCGTCAAATACCGTGCGTTGAACGTAGGGCCTGAAAACGGCGTCGGCGTCGGCGTCGGCGTCGGCGTCGGCGTCGAACAAATATGAGCCCGTTGCACTCTCATGACTTCCGGTACGTCCTGCGAACCGATGGTCACCAAAATCGTGAAGGAGATTCAATGCTTTCTACCGCTTTTACCCAAACCTTCGGCGTGCGTCATCCGATCGTGCAAGGAGGCATGCAGTGGGTCGGCCGCGCCGAACTCGTTGCTGCAGTTGCGAATGCCGGCGCCTTGGGCATGCTGACCGCTTTGACACAGCCCACACCGGAGGATTTGAGAAAGGAAATCGCTCGTACGCGGGAGCTGACCGACCAACCGTTCGGAGTGAACCTGACCATTCTTCCGGCGATCACGCCGCCGCCGTACGAGGAGTACCGGCAGGTGATCATAGAATCCGGAATCACGATCGTGGAGACGGCCGGATCGAATCCTGCTCCACATCTACCCGATTTTCACGCAGCAGGGATCAAGGTGCTTCACAAATGCACCAGCGTGCGCCATGCCGTCAAGGCACAGGACGTCGGCGTCGACGGCGTCAGCATCGACGGATTCGAATGTGCCGGCCATCCAGGCGAGGATGATATTCCGGGGTTGATCCTCATTGCAGCAGCAGCCGAGCAGATATCCATCCCCATGGTCGCTTCCGGAGGCTTTGCCGACGGTCGGGGTCTCGTCGCTGCGCTCGCACTCGGCGCCGACGGGATCAACATGGGAACCCGCTTCCTGTGCACGGAAGAGGCCCCCGTTCATCGGGCCGTGAAGGAAGCGATCGTCGCAGCCAAAGAGACTGACACAGAGCTGATTTTCCGTCCATTGCGTAACACTGCCAGAGTCGCCAGCAACACGGTCAGCCGCGAAGTCGTTGATATCCTCAGTCGCGGTGGTCAATTCGAAGATGTTCGTGAACTGGTTGCGGGAGTTCGAGGACGCAGGGTCTTCGAGACAGGCGACCTTGATGCCGGGATTTGGACGGTCGGGACGGCGCAGGGTCTGATCCACGACATTCCAACCGTTGCAGCACTGATCGATCGGATCACAGCCGATGCAACGCATCTGATCGAAGAGCGTCTCCACGGCCTCATTGTCGCTGAGCACGAAGAAGTCGAAGTGCCAACGCTCGATTGATCGATCGGTAAGCCAGAGTCAGCCAGAATCTGCCAACCTCAGGCCATTCTGTACTGATCTATATCAATATCGACCCGTTTCGGAGCATATACGCAATCGCACGGCGTCCCTCCATCGATAGAGTGTCATTCGACATACGAATCGCAGTATGTCGCGTGTTCGAATGATGAGTGTGTCTGACACTCAGAAGATTCGAACTCTCCAAATCGGCAAGATCTGTCGATCCGGCCTTCGGTCGCTCTTCTATTTCGATAACCAGGACACCCATACATGACACAATTCGCAGACTCGCAGGGTTACATGGGCCCATTCTCGCGTGACGGGACGGCCAGCATCGCACCGACTCCACCGTGGCACTACGCCGCGGACTTCGTCACGGTGGAGTACTGGTCCAACCCCGCCGCTGTGGAGGCCCTGCTGCCTCCTGGGCTGACCCTTCACCCGGACGAGCAGGGACTGACGACGTTGTCATTCGTCGACTGGCAAGCGTGTACCGACACCGGCGGGGAATTGCTGGATCCGATTCGGGCGCAGTATCGCGAGTGCATCATGCTTGTCAGTGTCGTGTACGAGGGGATTCCGATGCACTACAGCCCATACATCGTGGTCGACCAGGATACGTCGATGGCGCGTGGATGGGTCCTCGGATATCCGAAAAAGCTAGGCTCCGTGTGGATCACCAAATCGATGGGGGTCCCGTCGATCGCCTCGCCCAGCCTCGCGCCCGGGAACGTCTTTGCCGGGACCGTCGCGGTGAAGGACCGAAGACTGGCCGAAGGAAACGTCCGAATAACGTCGGAAGCCGACGATTCCGCCGTCACCTTCGGCAGCCGTCCGATCGTCGCTCTCCGTCATTTTCCCTCGATGTTCGAAGGTCTACACAACGAACCCGCTGTGTTCGAACTGGTCCGACTTCAGGCCGAGAACGTGATCGCCGGCCCGGTTTGGGAAGGGACGGCGAACCTCAGCATCCTCGAATCACCAACGGAGACCATGAGCGCGCTGCCTCCTGTTCGCGTGGGACGAGGCTGGCGCTACTCACTCGCGATGACCAACCGGTACAACTACCGACTCCGGGACCTTCGAGGTGCCCGCCCAGGCTACTCACAGGAGAACTGATCATGGAATCCGTACAGCTCCAGCGCACCTATCTGGATCTCACCACGCCACATATCGCCGACGCCTGTTTGCGATTGGGCGTTCCCGTGCGTTGTGCTCCACCGAGCATTCGGCCCTTGTGGGCAAACATGCATATGGTGGGCCGAGTAGCACCGGTCCGTCATCACGGCAGTGTCGACGTGTTCCTGGAGGCCATCGAAAGCTCGGAATCCGGCGACGTGTTGATGGTCGACAACGGGGGACGAGAAGATGAGGCTTGCGTCGGAGACCTGGTAGCACTCGAGGCTCAGCGCGCCGACTTGTCGGGCATTGTGATCTGGGGGCTTCACCGGGACACGAGTGAACTGCGAACTATCAGATTGCCGCTGTTCAGCCAGGGCGCATTACCGACCGGCCCCCAGCGTCTCGACGGCACAGATTCTCGAACCCTCGTTTCCGCACGGTGCGGTCGGCACACCTCGACCGCTCACGATTTCCTGGTCGGTGACGATGACGGAGTGATTTTCGTGCCTTTGAATCGCGCCGCAGATGTGGCAGAACTTGCGACCACGATTCGAGACACGGAGCGATACCAGGCTGCGCGCATGCGGCAAGGTACGACCTTCCGTGCGCAGGCACAGTTCGACGAGTTCCTTACCACGCGGAAGGAACGAGAGGACTTCACCTTCCGCCAGCACCTACGAGCAATCGGCGGTGCCATCGAGGAATAGTGCGGAAGGATTTTGGCATATATCCACCCTTTGGCCTACTTTCTTCCACAATCCAGATCGATCCGCGCCAATTTCGGGATAATTTCTCAAACTCGTCCGGCTAATCTTCTTCTATCAACAGTCTCGAACATGAGTGATCTCCGGGAACCGTGACTGACCAGGATCAATCGGTCGCTCTACGAGCCCCCTCATGATTCATCGATAGTCAACGAGGAGAAGAACTTTGACTTCGAACAGCAAGTCTCGTCCAGTTGCGGTCATCGGAGCGGGCGCCATCGGGCTCTCGCTGGCTTCCGCTTTTGCCCGGGCCGGGCATCCGATCACTGTGTGCGGCGGGCGGGTTCCCTTCGATCGCATCGAGATCGCAGAAAACGGCATCTCCGAATCATGGCCGGTTCGACATGTCACCGAGCCAGGTGAGATCGAGGGGCCCGTCATCGCAATCGTCGCCGTCAAAGCCCATCACACCGAAGCCGTTGCCGATTGGCTTCGCGCTGTGGACCATTCGGAATCCAGAGTGTTGGTGGCACAGAACGGCGTCGAACTCTCCGAACGAATCTCGCCGTATATCGCTGCAGCACAGATCGTCCCGAGTGTCGTCTATCTCAACGTCGAACGAACGGCACCTGGACGAGCGGTACTTCGGCGGGTCGGAGATGTAGATCTGGCGTTACCCGAAGGCGAGGCGGGCACGGCCTTGGCGGCCGAGTTACGAGCGGGTCTCATGCGGGCATCAACTGAGACCGATTTGAAGACGGTCGCCTGGTCAAAGCTTCTCACCAACATCACGGCGAATCCGCTGACTGCGTTGACCGGGCGGAGAGCAGATGTAATGCGCGACCCGGAAATCGGGAACATCGCGCGTCAGATCATGCACGAGGCCGTTGTCGTCGGTAGGGCAGACGGCGCGGCGTTGACCGACGAGCACGCGGAGCGCGCTATGCACTGGTTGCAAAGCGTTCCGGAGGGCAGCACCACCTCGATGCGCCAGGATCGACTGGCCGGCCGCCCACTCGAGTACGACGCGCTCACGGGGGCGGTCGTCAGGACTGCGGAACGGCATGGTGTCGACGTCCCCGTCAACCGTTTTGTGCTGGCCCTGGTGGCGGCAATCCAGGCGGAGGAGATCGCGTGAAAATCTCCGCACGCGCGCAGGCAATTGCACCCTTCTACGCGATGGAATTCGGAAAACGCGCTGCTGGATTGGAACTCCAGGGACACCATGTTGTGAAGTTGAGTATCGGTGAACCGGACTTCGGAGCGCCTCCGCCGGTGTTGAAACTGATGCGCGAGATCATGGACGGCCGAGCAATGCCGTATACCGCGTCACTCGGGTTGCCTGCACTGAGGCAATCGATCGCACAGTTCTATCGAGATCAGCACGGAGTCGAGGTCGACCCCGCCCGTGTAGTCGTCACTGCCGGTGCTTCAGCGGCACTGGTGCTGCTCATGGCTGCGCTAGTTGACACTGACGACGAGGTGATGATCGGAGATCCTTCTTACCCGTGTAACCGTCAGATTGCGGAGAGCTTCGGCGCCCGTGTGAATCTCGTACCCGCACCTGCCGAGACCCGGTACCAGTTGGACGTGCAAGCGGTGCAATCGAATTGGACCGAATCCACCTGCGGAATCATGATCGCAACGCCGTCGAATCCAACCGGCACTTCTGTTGCACTGAACGAGTTGGCGTCGATCTGCGAATTCGCCCGCGATGCCGGTGCGTGGCGAATCGTCGACGAGATCTACTTGAACCTGAGCGACCATGATGACCGGGGCGCAGCACCGCGGAGCGCGCTGTCCGTCGACCCGGACTGCATTGTGGTGAACAGCTTCTCGAAGTACTTCGGTATGACGGGGTGGAGGTTGGGCTGGTGCATCGTTCCCGAAGCCCTGGTTCCTGCAATCGAGCGTCTCGCACAGAACTACTTTCTCTGCCCGTCGTCGCCGGCCCAACATGCGGCACTTGCCTGCTTCACTCCGGAAGCGTTGGCCGTGTGCGAGCACCGCCGTATCGAATTCGGGCGCCGTCGAGTTCGAGTCGTCAACGGCTTGAAAGAGATCGGACTGCCGATCCCGGTCGAACCGAACGGTGCGTTCTACGTCTATTTCGACGTAAGTCACACCGGTCTGACCGCATGGGAGTTTTGCGAACGCGCCCTCGACGAGGCACACGTCGCACTGACGCCTGGCACCGACTTCGGTGTACACAGCGCAAAGACGCACGTCCGATTGTCCTACGCCGCACCGATGAGCGAACTCGACGAAGGACTCGCCAGGTTGGGCAAGTTCGTGACTTCGCTCGCGGCGTAGGGATCTCCTGTATTGAGCAACCGTCGCACAGAGCGACAGCGGAGGATGAACATCGACTTCATCTGTGTCGAAATCGTGTACAAGCGACGCATCATCCGCCGGTTGGGCCGTTAGCCATGACATCGAGCACAGAAAGGTTTCGCCATGAGCAGTACAGTTGAATCGACAGAGGAGACAAGTCTTCTCGACAGGCCCGCAAGTATCGTCAAACCCGGAGCTGGTGTTCCCGGCCCTCCGACGGGGCTCAACATCGAGGACGAGCGCCGTCTTCGCAAACGAGAACTTGCGGCGTCACTGCGGCTGTTCGGTAAATTCGGTTTCGGCGAGGGCGTTGCCGGACACATGACCGTTCGCGATCCAGAGTTCCAGGACGAGTTCTGGGTTAATCCTTTCACCATGAGTTTCAAAGCGATTCGCGTCTCCGATCTCATTCGGGTCAATCACGCGGGCCGAGTGGTGGAAGGTGAGGGATCGGTAAACCTTGCCGGCTTCTTCATTCATTCCGAGCTGCACAAGGCTCGTCCGGATGTCGTCGCGGCCTCGCATACTCATTCGATCTACGGCCGGGCTTTGGCCTCACTCGGATTGCCGATCCTTCCCATCAACCAGGATGCAACTGCCTTCTACAACGACCACGCGCTGTACGATTTCTATGGCGGGCCTGCGGGTTACCGTGAAGAAGGCGAACGAATCGCAGCTGCACTGGGAGACGCGAAGGCAGCGGTTCTGCAAAACCACGGACTACTCACAACAGGGCAGTCCGCCGGTGAGGCTGCATGGTGGTTCATAGCAATGGAGCGGTGTGCGCAGGTGCAACTGACAGCAATGGCAGCCGGAACACCGATCGAGATGGACCATGAGACAGCAACCTTCTCTCACCGCGAGGTCGGATCTGCATTTGCGGGTTGGCTCAGCTTCCGACCTCTGTGGGACGACATCACTCGTGAGCATCCGGAGTTGCTCACCTAGATCGAAAGTCATTGGCAATATAGGGATCTGACGGCCTCGGTTGCGCACCGAAAATCAGTGCGCAACCGGGGACCGCGATCGGACTTTGCGAAGCAATGTAACTGCTGGAAGCGATCTACACAGAGCACATGAACGAGGCACAGTCTCCTATCGGGAGTTTCCGAGATCGCTCCTCGACGGCAGTCACTGTGGGAGGATGATGTTCATGGACGCGGTCGACAGAGAAATTCTCACCGAGCTCCAACAGAACGGTCGTCTCACTGTCACGGAACTCGCGGAGCGGGTCCGCATCAGTGTTTCGCCCTGCCATCGTCGCCTCCGCGCGCTGGAACAGGCAGGCGTGATAAGTGGCTATCGCGCGGAACTCAACGCGAGTGCTTTGGGATTGAACTTTCATTCGCTTGTATTCGTCACGATGTTGAATGCAGACCGCGGTACCCTCGACGCTTTCGAGGACTCCGTCGTCGATATCCCCAATGTCATACTTGCGCAACGCCTCTTCGGTGATCCGGACTATCTTCTGCGCATCGTCGCCCGAGACTTGCCGGCGTTTCAGAAGTTGTACGACACGCGACTCGCTTCGCTGCCCGGGGTTGCTCGCCTCAGCTCGACCCTCGTGATGAAAAGTGTGGTCGACAGTCGATCGCTACCGCTCTGACGGGCCCCTAGCGCAGGAATGCATCGAGATCTCCGGTCGCATCGATCAGACACTCGATACCTACCTTTGGGGGTACGACCTTGCCTGAATGTGACGCCACTCACTAGCCTTCGAGGCAGAGGCACGGAAGCCGACACGATTTTGTCGATACTCCATCGGACTCGCCCTTGAAAGCGGTAGGTGATCTTCCGAGGAGTCGATCCGAACTGACAAGAAGAGAACCGATGATCAACGCTGAATCTTTGGATCTGCGCGTCGAGCGCCACCTGAAGGGACGCCTCGAGCAACTCCGACGCGCCAGCGGGTTGCCGGTCTTGCTGGCGGGCACAGCTACACCTGGAGTAGGAGGCCGGCGATTGCGGATCACCACACTCTCAGGCACCTTCGGACGTGGACTTCTCGGTTTGGAACTCGCTGCAGGCCAAGGGGTTGGCGGTATCGTCGTGTCCCGAGCGACCCCTTGCCGTGTGGACAACTACGCAACGGACAGGTCGATTACTCACGAATTCGACCACATAATCCTCGGCGAAGAGAGAATACACTCGATGTTCGCGTTACCCGTCGTGGTGGACGGCACGGTTCGCGGCGTATTCTACGGCGCAACACGTGAACGCAGACAGATCGGTGATGTCGCGTTATGTGCTGCGGGACGCGTTGCTGCTTTGACGGCAAAGGATCTCGAGCGTTTGCAGACAACTGATGAACACCCCGCCGACGAGGCGCCTCGCCGACCCATTGTGAACTTCGCTCGGATCGACCGAGCTGTGAACGAACTCAGGTCGCTTACGGACACTGTGTCCGACAGTGTAGTTCGTGGCCGACTCACCCAGATCATCGACGATCTCGGCGTAGCCTCTCGCCGCCCGACCCGTGGACCTGAGCGGGTGACGGTCACGCGACGCGAACTGGAGACCTTGCGCCTGGTAGAACTCGGCGCAAGTAATCTCGTCATCGCAGAGCAATTGGGTCTGAGCATCCAAACTGTCAAGGCTTACATGAGTTCGGCAATGCGGAAGCTCGATGCGCAAAACCGTACCTCAGCGGTGCACAAGGCCCGGGCCGAAGGCTTGCTCTGACCTCGGCCGAATATCCTGCGCCCGTGGGTGCCTGGTCGAATGTCAGCTCCTTCCGTCCAATGAATGTGCTCTCACACGAATACCAACTTTTGCGTGTAGTAACCCACGCACTCCTCGTCGTAACGTCACCCTGGTTCGACCACCGAGTGCCGCTGTGAATGCGTTATCGCGGAATCATTCTGCCCGACAAGGGCTCCGTGACGGTGATCGAGAGCAGTTGACCGATCACGAATGATCGGGCCATGCGCATCGACAGAGGAGTTGAGCAATGCCAGTCAAGGAAGAAAACGATGGTGACGTCACCATTCTGACAATCGAGCGGCCGGAAGCGCACAACGCGGTGAATGCGGAGACAGCCGTCGCACTGGCGTCGGCCATTCAACGGTTCGGCCGAAATGACGAGTCCAACGTTCTGGTACTTACCGGCAGTGGGTCCACCTCGTTCTGCGCCGGCGCCGATTTGAAGGACATTCCGCGTCTGCTCGCGGACGCAGAGTTCTGTGACTCGGTCGGGCCGATGGGCTTCGCCAAGCTGGACCCGGGAAAAGTCACGATCGCGGCTGTCAACGGATACTGCTTTGCTGGTGGACTCGAACTCGCGGCATGGTGCGATTTCCGGATCGCTGACGAGCAAGCTGAGTTCGGCGCACTGAATCGGCGTTGGGGGGTGCCGTTCTTCGATGGAGGAACGCTGCGACTGCCGCGGATCGTGGGTTTGAGCAATGCTCTGTGGATGATGGAATCGGGGGCTCGATTCGACGCCACACGAGCTCGTGAGATCGGATTCGTCCAAGACGTTGTCCCAGCTGGTGAGGCGCTGCCGCGCGCCGTCGATCTCGCACACCACATCGCGCGATATCCGCAAGAAAGTCTTCGGGCTGATCGTCGGTCCATACTCGCATCGGGCGGGTACAGGACCGATGAGGGTTTAGCACTCGAAGATGACTACCGTCGCTCCTCGCTCGACAATCCGGCGGTGATGGAACGCCTCGAGGCCTTCGCCCGTGGTGAGCGCCCCGAGTCGCCCAGACCCGCATGACGGTTGCCTGTTGACGCTGAAAGCACCACCGCAGTAGTCGAATACACAACCGAGAGCATCGCACTTCCTGAGTGCCGACGAGGAGATTCTGATGATTGATCGAACTGCAATGTACATCGACGGCACGTGGACATCAGGTAGCACCGACACGATTCCCGTGGAGAACCCCGCCACCGAGGAAGTCATCGGTGCGGTAGCCGACGGAACGGCAGCGGATGCCGATCGAGCGGTTTGTGCCGCCCGCAACGCCTTCCCTGGTTGGGCTGCGACCTCACGCGCTGAACGGGCGAGGTTGTTGAGCAGGTTGTCCGAGGGGCTCGAGAAGCGGGCAACGGAGATTGCAGAAACGATCGCAGCCGACGTCGGTACACCCATGAGAATCGCCAGTCGGATTCAAGCTGCTCTGCCCCTGACGGATATCCGAAGCTACATCGACTTGCTCGGCGAACAAGCGCATGAGGAAACGATCGGCAACTCGCTCATAGTGAGGGAGCCGGCAGGTGTTGTCGCAGCGATCACGCCATGGAACTACCCACTGCATCAGATTGCGTGCAAGATTGCACCGGCCTTGGCTGCTGGATGCACCGTCGTCGTCAAGCCCAGCGAGGTGGCTCCGATGGCTGTCTACCTGTTGTTCGACGCGATTCACGAAGCCGGTTTTCCCCCTGGCGTGGTGAATCTGATCAGTGGATACGGGCCGGTGATCGGTGAAGCCTTGGTCACCCATCCGGAAGTGGACGTGGTTTCGTTCACGGGATCCGTCCGTGGCGGCGCCCGCGTCGCCGAACTCGCTTCTCGGTCGATCAAGCGTGTGACGTTGGAGCTGGGCGGCAAGTCGGCAAATGTCATCCTCGACGACGCCGATATCGCAACCGCAGTGAAAGTTGGTGTGTCGAACGCCTTCCTCAATGCCGGACAAACGTGCACGGCTTGGACCCGGATGCTCGTCCCCGCGGATCGCCACGAAGAAGCAGTCGAGTTGGCAAAGGCGGCCGCCGAGGGCTTCTCTCCGGGTGATCCACTCGATCCTGAAACCAAGCTCGGACCACTGGTCTCACGAAATCAACGTGACCAAGTCCTCGACTTCATCAAGAAGGGTATCGACGGCGGCGCTCGCCTCGTAACCGGAGGCTTGGCCGCGCCCGACGGACTAGGCCGTGGATACTTCGTACGTCCGACCGTATTCGCCGACGTAGACCCCGATTCGGTCATTGCGCAGGAAGAAATCTTCGGGCCCGTGCTTTCTATCATTCCGTACAAGGACGAGACCGAAGCGCTTGCTATAGCCAACAACTCGTCGTTCGGTCTGCACGGCGCAGTGTGGTCCGCCGACCGAGTCCGAGCACTCGCTTTCGCGCGTCAGGTACGCACGGGACAGATCGATATCAACGGCGGTGCCTTCAACCCGCTGGCCCCCTTCGGCGGTTACAAGAAATCGGGAGTGGGTCGCGAACTCGGTCGCCTCGGGTTGGACGAGTTCCTCGAGACGAAGTCGATCCAGCTTTGAACGCCGTCGAACCTGGAGTTCGCATCACCGTCGAAGGGCACTCGGGCAGAACCACACTAAACCGTCCACGCGCACTCAATGCCCTCGATCACGGAATGGTTCGCACCATCGGAGAAACACTGGGCGAGTGGGAGAATGACAGTCGCATTCGTACAGTGATACTCGACGGCAGCGGTGAGCGCGGCCTTTGCGCCGGCAGCGACATCAGATCGATCTACGACGATGCTCAGACCGGTGGTACGGCTTCACTCGAGTTCTGGCGTGACGAGTATCGGCTGAATGCGCAGATCGCGCGATTCTCGAAGGAATTCGTCGCAGTGATGGACGGGCTCGTTATCGGAGGTGGGGTAGGCCTGTCCGCTCACGGTTCCATTCGAATCGTCACCGAACGCACCCGAATCAGCATGCCCGAGACAAGTATCGGATTCACTCCCGACGTCGGTAGCAGCTACCTGTTGTCCCGCTCACCTGGCGAGCTAGGCACCCACGCTGCGCTGACCGCGGGAAGTCTAGGCGGCTCTGACGCAATCCATTTCGGATTGGCCGACTACTACGTCCCAAGCAAGAAGCTGCCTGCTCTCATGATTGCACTCGCGACCTTGCCAGCCGATTCCGCTGTGACATCGTTCGCCGAATCTCCGCCCGAAAGTCCGCTTGCGTCCGAGAGAATATGGATAGACCCGTGCTTCCGCGCAGATGATGTCGAAGAGATTGTGTACAGACTTCAAGCGAGTACTGCAGGTGACAAGGCAAATTCGGCTGCCGCCAAGGTGTTGGCCAACTCGCCTACGGCACTCAAGGTAACACTGCGTGCATTGCGATCGGCACGCGAACTATCGCTCGAGGCCGCCATCGAACAGGAATACCGAATGGCCGCAGCAGGCCTGAGTTCCGCCGACTTCGTCGAAGGTATTCGAGCGCAGATCATTGACAGAGATCACCACCCTCAATGGTCGCCTGCAACGCTCGAAGAAGTCGACGAACAGCTGGTCGATCGATACTTCAGTGTTCCGGAACTTGGCGATCTCGGGCTCCCACCTGCTCAGAATTAGACCACGTTTCTCCTGACCACCAGATGACTCACGCCTTCACTGACAGATAAAGTGTCAACGAAGGCGTGAGTTTTCGCGATACACGAGATTTCACGGTCTCGTGGCCTGCGGCTGCTCACCAATGTGCGCACAACTCTGTGTTCCGATCCTCGAAACTTGCGTTCGAATACCAACTTTCAGGTGTAGCGGATCTGTGACCCGAGTCATACCGTTCTCGACATCGTCCATTCGGACCGAACTGTTCAGGAGGACAATGTGAGCGCACCACCCACCCCTGTCGACAACGGAGGCATCCCGACCATTCCGCAGCCTCGGCTCCGGAAAGTTGCGATGGCCAGCTCGATCGGCACGACCATCGAGTTCTACGATTTCTTCATCTACGGCACGGCTGCCGCGCTCGTTTTCCCCACCATCTTCTTCTCCGGAATGTCGAGTTCGATCGCCACGTTGGCATCTTTCGCAACTTTTGCTGTTGCGTTCTTCGCACGGCCGGTCGGGGCAATCTTATTCGGACACTTCGGTGACTTGATCGGCCGCAAGCGCACTCTCGTGTGGACCTTGTTGATCATGGGCATTGCCACCGTCGCAATCGGCTTGTTGCCGGGCAGCAACTCCGGGGTGTTCGGCCTGTTCCCCAACGGAATTGGCACCACAGCGCCTGTCCTCCTTGTCCTCCTGCGGTTTCTACAGGGCTTCGCAGTGGGCGGTGAATGGGCCGGCGCCGTATTGCTGACCGCAGAGTACGCCCCCAAGAACAAGCGCGGCCTCTACGCGATGTTCCCGCAGTTGGGGCCCGCATTCGCGTTTTTCCTTTCCAGCGGAACATTTCTCGTCTTCACAATTGCGGCCGGTACTGACAACAACGCCGACAGCGCATTCATGACCATCGGTTGGCGCATCCCGTTCCTCATGTCAGCTCTTCTCGTGGCGGTCGGACTCTGGATCCGCCTGTCTGTGGAAGAAACACCGGTGTTCAAGGAAGTGCAGCGTCGTGACGCAGTCACCGACGGGCGCAGTCGACTACCGTTTCTCGATGCGATTCGGTTCCAGTGGCGAGAGATCCTGATTGCCGGTGGTGCACTTGCCAGTCTGTTTTCGCTCTTCTACATGGGCACCGCATTTCTGACGAGTTACGCGACGAAGAATCTCGGTTTCTCTCGAATCACGGTCCTGACGATGGGAATGATCGCGGCTGTGATATTCGGACTCACGATTGCGTTGTCGGCAGCGTGGTCCGATCGAATCGGTCGACGCAAGGTCATCATGTTCTCGTGCAGTCTCGCAGTGGTGTGGTCGCTCGTGATGTTCCCACTCCTCGACACACAGAACATCGTGCTGTACGGCGTCAGCTTGATCGGCACGCTGGTGATCTTCGGAATCGCCTACGGGCCTGCAGGTGCCGCACTTCCTGAAATGTTTCACGAACGGTACCGATACACCGGCGCAGGACTGGGATACACCTTGGCCGGCGTCCTCGGCGGGGCGATTCCCCCGCTACTGGCATCGGTGTTCGTAGCCAATGGCGATGTCATGTACGTGGGAATCATGCTTGCCGGATTGTCGCTTCTCAGCGTGCTGTGCACGTACCTCATGGTCGAGACCAAAGGCCGACGGATCGTCCAAGGATCGCCGACCGAAGACCTTGCGGACCGCAGTGATGGCGCAACGAGCGACAGTGTAAATCTCTGAAATCTCCGATCAAGCCCTTGAGCAGGAAGTCCGTAAACCGCATGAACACAAGCAGTCCCGAGTCGAAGGTCCTATACGAGAAGCGAGGCGAGGTAGCGTACATAACTCTGAACCGTCCCGACGCCAAGAATGCAATTGATCTGGAGATGCACGAACGTCTGAGTCAGATTTGGGAGGATTTCCGCGACGACGACACCGTGCGAGTAGCGCTCCTTACCGGTAGCGGTGACGCGTTCTGTGCCGGAGCAGATCTCAAGACACATCTTCCTCTGTGGGTCGGCGCAGACGCTGATCTTCCCCGCCGGAAGGTCACCGACGGATTCGGCGGTATCACGCGAGGGTTGCACCGCATCCGAAAACCGATCGTTGCTGCGGTAAATGGTTGGGCACTCGCCGGCGGATTCGAGATCGCACTTGCCTGCGATATTCGAATCGCTTCTGAGAATGCACAATTCGGCTCGTTCGAGGTCCGAAGAGGGCTCCACCCGATGGATGGGGGCATTGTCCGACTCGTCAATATGTGTGGACTGAGCACAGCAATGGATATCATCCTCACGGGCAACCCGTTCGATGCGGAACAGGCCCAGCGCTGGCAGTTGGTATCCCGGGTAGTCCCGCACGACGATTTGATCACGGAGGCGGAAGCTACCGTCGCGTCGATCCTACGAAATGACAGAGCAGCAGTGGAATCGGCCAAAGACACGGCGCTTGAAATCATAGGGCGACGCCTCGATGACGCACTTGCTGTCGAGGCACTGCTCGGGTACTCCGTTGTCGCGTCGAACCCTACTGTGAGACAGCGACTGGGCAAATTCTACGAACGTACCGATGAGGGGCGCGTGAGTGGAGATTGACTTCAGCAGATACCAACTTTCGAGAGTAGCCGATAATGTTTCGGCGCAGTAGGTTTCGAAACACGGCCACGCAGGTCGCGCTATCTTGCCCAACATTTTGTGCATCGTGTGCCTTTGAGTTCGAGAGTTCGAAGGCGCCGAGATTCAAGGAGTTTCCGTGTCCGAGATGAGCTACGCCAGTGGGCCCTCCGATCTGCCGTTGATCGGTTTGACCATTGGTGATCAACTGGAGAAGACCGCCGAACTTTTCCCTGAGAACGAGGCCCTCGTTGATGTTCAGTCGGGAAGACGGTGGACCTACCGACAACTTGACTCGGCCGTGTCAGCACTGGCAACGGGGCTGTTGCGGCTCGGAGTGGCGAAGGGTGACCGAGTCGGGATCTGGGCGCCCAACGTGCCCGAGTGGGTCCTGATCCAATACGCTGCAGCCAAAGTCGGGGCAATCTTGGTAAACATCAATCCTGCGTCGCGCGCGCAAGAACTCGCCTACGTGCTCTGCCAGGCCGAGATCACAGTGTTGGTATCGGTGAGTCGCTTCAAGAACTCGGACTACGTTGCGCTGATCGACGAGGTCCGTCCGGAAGCGCCATTCCTACGCGAAGTAATCCAGATCGGCACACCGGCTTGGGACAGCCTTGCCGGGACTCCCATCGACCACGTTGCTCTTTCCGGTCGGATGAAATCCCTGGACCGTGACGACCCGATCAACATCCAATACACCTCAGGCACCACCGGTTCACCGAAAGGCGCAACACTCACTCACCACAACATCCTCAACAACGGATTCCTCGTCACAGAGGGACAGGGCTTCACCTCCGACGAACGGTTGTGCGTGCAGGTGCCCTTCTACCACTGCTTCGGAATGGTGTTGGGGAATCTCGGTTCTTTGGTTCACGGTTCGTGTGTCGTAATCCCCTCCCCTTGGTTCGATCCCGCAGCCACCCTCGCCGCGATCCAAGCCGAGCGATGCACTGCCCTGTACGGCGTACCGACAATGTTCATCAGTCTGCTCGAGCACCCGGTCTTCACCCGCGCTGATCTGTCGAGCCTTCGCACCGGGACGATGGCCGGCGCACCGTGCCCTGTCGAGTACATGAAACGCGTTGTTGCAGAGATGAACATGGACCGAATAACCATCAGCTACGGCATGACCGAGACTTCACCCATCTCAACCCATACCCGCACAGATGCATCCCTCGAGCGGCGAACGTCCACCGTCGGCACACCGTTACCCCATGTCGAGGTGAAGATCGTAGATCCGGAGACGGGACTTACCGTTCCCCGTGGCACGACCGGAGAGCTCTGCACCCGCGGTTACCTGGTGATGCAAGGGTACTGGCGGGAACCGGAGAAGACTGCGGACGTCATCGACATTCATGGATGGATGCATAGCGGCGACCTCGCCACCATGGACAGCGAGGACTACGTCAATATCGTCGGGCGCTTGAAAGACATGGTGATCCGAGGCGGAGAGAACCTCTATCCGCGAGAGATCGAAGAGTTCCTTTACTCACACCCCGGAATTGGCGACGTTCAGATCATCGGAGTTCCCGATCCGAAGTTCGGTGAAGAGTTGTGCGCCTGGATCCGCATGCGCGAAGGCCACCCGCCGTTGAATGCGCACTCTCTGCGCGAGTTCTGCACAGGGAAACTCGCGAACTACAAAATTCCTCGCTATGTGCACATTACAAGTGAGTTTCCGATGACGGCGACTGGAAAGATCCGCAAGATTGCAATGCGCGAGCAGAGCGTACGTGATTTTCAACTCGACGATTCGGTTGCCACTGCATAAGCAAATCTAACCGGGGCTAGGTCCCGATATGAACTGCACAGTCCCCAAACAGGAAGTCCCTCATGTCTATTGATGTCGATCGATTCGACCACATTGCCGTCATCACCATCAACCGCCCCAAGGCGCGGAACGCGCTCGATCCTGCTCACAACACGGCGCTCGGCGCCGCTGTGGCTGAGTTCGAAGCAGACCCGAATCTGTATGTCGCAGTGCTGACCGGAGCGGGGACCGTAGCGTTCTCCGCGGGAGCCGATCTCAAGACCTTGCTCCCTGAGTACCAATCGAAGGTACGTGCGGGCGAATCCCCGACATGGAATTTCGGTGGATTCACAACCATCGATCGAGCGAAACCCATCATCGCTGCCATCAACGGCCACGCACTGGCAGGTGGCTGCGAGATGGCGCTTGCCTGCGATATCCGCCTAGCGTCGCCGAATGCGACAATCGGACTGGCGGAAACGAAGTGGGCGATCATTCCGGGTGCCGGCGGTACGGTCCGCCTACCCAGAACAGTTCCGCTCGGGCTCGCGATGGAGATGATCCTCACCGGGGATCCGATCGATGCCGCAGAGGCGCTGCGAGTCGGCCTTGTCAATCGGATCGTGCCCATCGAGAAGTTGTTGTCCGTTGCAGTCGACATGGCCCAGGTGATCGCTTCACGAGGCCCTCTTGCGGTGAAGGCTTCTCGCGCTTCGATTCTGGAATCGAAGAGTCTGCCCGAGCGCGCCGCAATGGAGAACGAATTCAACCATTTCCTCAGTGTCGTTCGCACAGACGATGCAGCGGAAGGGTTCTCGGCGTTCAGTGAGAAGAGAAATCCTCAGTACCTGGGAAAGTGAAGAGAAGCGCGTCATGCAGCCCAGCGTCACTCATCCCAGCTCGCTTGCTGTTCAATCGTGACGTCGCGATAGATACACAGCTCGCGTTCCGCCACGTTCGAATCCTGAGAGGTCACATTCAGTTGCCGGGCAACACACATTGAGTATCGAGGCCGAGGACGTGGTTGAGCCGACCGAAGGCCAACCACGATCCGAGGCACATGCTCAACTCGACGATTTCTCGCTGGGAGTAGTGAGCTGTCATACGTTCCCAGAACTCGTCGTCGAGTCCGTGGTGGTCGAGAGCGTATCTCTCGGCGTATTCGGCAGCGAGGCGTGTCCTGTCGTCGAAGGCATCGGTGGTGCGCCAGTCCGTGACAGCCTGATCGAACGTCGATTCCACTGTCTCGCCGTCGCGCTCGGTGCGCCAGTCCTGACAGAAGATGCATCCGTTGATCTGAGCAATCCGAAGCCTGGCCGCCTCGAACTCGCGGAGTCCGAGAGTGCCGTCCGTGTAGACCTTTTGGGAGAAGCCGGCGGCCGCGGGCCCGATGCCTGGGACCATCTCGCCCCACACGTAGCCGATCGGATTCTTGCCTTCGGGTATGTCGATGTTCATGTGAGTACCTCCGAGTTTCGGGCACCGAGCTTGCCGACGCCGGGTGTGAGCGGAACGTCCAGCGCGTCGTAAAGACCGGGTTCAGCCTGACGAAGCCACGGAATTGCGTTGACGAGACGTCCTACAGCCGTGGCATTTCCGCCGGCTGCGCGGTTTCCACCTTCATCGGTGGCCTCGACGTTGATCTCGATACGTGGTCGTCCTTCGACGATCACCTTGTGCGCACCATCCCCACCGTCGGGCGGAAGCGGCCAATCGCGGGCACAGGACGGATGAATACGCGTGACGTGTTCGATCACGATCAAGGGTTCCCCGCCGACGATTCCC
>Ga0153993_100143_pt1 | contig 25045 bp, 33 predicted proteins | sample TSNC077MetaG_FD_104706 | JGI IMG/M metagenome (GOLD analysis project Ga0153993, IMG submission 104706) | Attine ant fungus gardens microbial communities from North Carolina, USA - TSNC077 MetaG | ecosystem: Host-associated > Fungi > Mycelium > Unclassified | place: USA: North Carolina, Lumber...
AACAACGAACAACATCAATCTCCCTCGCTTACCAACTCTTGTCCTCTTGTTCTCATCTCTCCGCCACTCAAGGACACTTTTTTCTTTCCAAACCATTTCCTTCTCATCGTTCCATCATCCATCACCATCAATTTTCTTTTTCTTTTTGACCAACCCGCTTTTCGGAACTCGTCTTTTTTTTTTTTTTTTTGGGTCTATAATCCTATGCACACCATGGGCTTTTTTTCATCGTCAAGAAAAACAACGGAATTGGAGAGTGATAATTATCATGTTATGACGGCTATGATTGAGACGACGGGCGGTCCGGTAGTGGGTGGAGGTATGGGGGAGAAATCGGTAGTGAAGGTTATTCGATCTCGGTTTGTGAGTTTCGCTTTTTTTCTTTGGCAAAGTATCTTTTTTCCTCCCCCCTTACCCCCACAATGGCCCCTTTGCTTTCCCCTTTCCCCCCTCTCTCTTCCTTTAATTTTCGGGTAGTTTTTTTTAAAATCAAAATTCTTTATTTGTTCTGGCTCGTGGCGGCTTTTTCATTTCGGTTTAGGGGGTGGTCGTGGAGTGATTTGCTTAATGAGTCTCTTTTCTTCATTTCATTTGTGGTTGACTTTCATTTTCTCTTTGTCGCTATCGCTTGATGAGACACTTGTACAATGACTGACTGCCTTTTAGTATGGGAAGAAAGGGAAAGAAAAAGAAGCACCAATCACTTATATTCCTCGGAGTGTCTCTGTTGCGCAAGCGCTGTCTATTGGAAATGCTGCGGCAGTACATGCGCCTGTCATATCGGGTCCGCTGGGCCTCAAGCGTTCCAAAATGAAACGAGTTCCCACTACTGTTCCGACCACGTTTACGCCCCCAGTTAAAGCACCTCCAGCAAGGCTTTCTGCCCAGAATGAGAGATCTCTTCCCTCGACGCCGGCGCTACCGAAGAGACAACCAATGGCAAGTGGGAGTAGTAAAGATCTGGGTTCTATGCCTCTTCTGCCCGTGACTTTTGTGAAGGGGGGAAAGGGGAAGATGGGTGGGGAGACTGAGAGCTCGGGTTCGAGTTCGATGAGCTCGCCGACGAGAGTGGCGGCGTCTGATCCTGTCACGTACGTTCTCTCTCCTCTTTCATAATAAACTTGGATGTTCAATTGTTCTCAGCATTACTCTGGCTCAGCGTTTGAATGAACTTGCTGTGGCAAATGCGGATGGACTATTGAAGTATGTGATTATTTGTTCTCTTTGACCTATCCTCGTGATTTCTGGTAGTGATGATGAGTACCGGCTTTTGCGGCAAAATCTGTTTGAACGATTCGCTTCTGCTTCGGAGGTACCCAGTGAAATCCCTATTGTCCCTGCAGTGCGACTCCGGCCAATTACGATTCTGAATAGCCCTAAAATACCTGACAGAGGTAGGAGCACAGTTGTTTCTGCGTGTACATTCTTGTGACAGTTGATTGCATTGTCATTCAGCTCCATCACGACCTTCGTCCAATTTCCAAGTGGAGATACCACCGTCGTCTCCTCAATCGCGGTCTTCAATCAGGTCTGGGGTTACTCATCTATTCCGGAGAACGTCGACTACTGTAACGTTGAAGGACACAGAAAGCACCTGGTCACAACAATCGGGGCAATCTAACCTGTTGAAATTTGGAAGAAAGTTGTCGAGGAAGTCTAGCAATCTTTCCATGCGAACTGCAAGTTCAAAAAGGGATCCGATGGAGACGCAGTCAATCACATCACGATTGGAGCGGAATGGTACAACAACCAGTCGATCAGAGACTCACAAAAGATATGTGACACCCCCTCCAGCGTTTCCAAGGGCAATGAAGCCCCAGGATACCCGTTGTGTCAACCATCATATATACGACGTATTAGATGAGGAGCATCTTTCAAGTGCTGCTGAGATCCGACAGGAAATACTGAGAGTTGAGGGGGAGGTTAAGAGGCTGATAAATGCATTTACAGGGTTGGAAGTGACGACACTATGCAAGGCGCAGCGGACACGGAGGCATTCGATCACACGCTCTGACCGGCAGGGCAATGCTGGGAGTGTGGCGGAAGGAAAATCAGCGCGACGAGTCAATTTGGTAGACTCTGATGGGGGGTCAATACGTTCACAGAACACGACAGGGACGGGAGCCTGCAAGTCAGCCTCCTCTGGGCGGATGCCTCTACGCGCCAAGACAAGTGTCACGACTTCATTGGCGCTCAGTGCGACGTCGTCGCGGCCTGCTTCTCTGCGACGAAAGACTTCTTCATCGAGCTTTTCCAAGCAGTTCAGTCCTGCACTCTCACTCCCTGCCGCGATCACTGCAAACAATTCCAGCGTCAGCTTGACCAGAAGCGCCCATATCATGACGTCTGTTCCTGAAGACAGACCAGGGTCCACAGTCAGTATGTTGCGTCTCGATGACGAGATGGAGCCTGAGGACGGGACGGAGGATATTCGGCGACGGCGGGAGGAGGTGCAGCAGCGGTATGGGGCACGACTGGATTATTTGCGGGCAAAGCTCAAGAGTGCTGAGTTGCACGAAAAGGTGTGGCGACGATGAAATGTATTATGCTTTCTTACTCTTCGTTTGAGATATGTTTTTTTTTCATGGTAGATTAGTATTATTATACCCACCGGCTGTTGCCGGTTACAGTGATGAATTTCTCCTGCTGCGAATTGTGCTTGGACTTGGACTTCTCTTGAGATCTCCATGGATCCTCCGCCGCCTGCTGACGACCGTCCGAGCTCGAGGTCTCCGGCGACTTCTATGCACATTCCGAAGCCTGCCCAGTGGTCAGCGGCAGACACACCCCAGCATCATCTACAGGGCACTTCTTACTTTACTGCGTCGTCTTCAGTGCCGAACAGGCCATTACAGCCCCCTGTTCTGGTCCAGAGTTTGTCGTCTCACTCGATGCGACGCCCTGGAAGGAGTACTAGCGTCGGCAGTGCTCAGACACCTCATCGCAGTCATCGCGAGGGTGTTCTCAGCGAGGAAGATGAAGATGTGGATGAAACAAAAGACACACTCGGCCAACTCGACTCTGGGACTCGCCGATGCCGTGGAAAGTCGACAACAGCAGCGTCTCCAGGGGACTCGACGTCGTCCGGTTCTGGTGAGGACGACGAGGAGAACCGACCCAATGAGGATGATCCCATCACACTCAAAGATCGTCAGTCTCTCATCAACGTACAGCATCCATTTGGTCTTCCCATATGGAAGCCTGCACTTTACAAGAAGTCCCGCTCCGTCACTCGCCATGCTGACGAGGCGCTGCACTCTATCCCTTCTTATCAAGCTGAACGTCATCTTATTCCTGGAAATATATTTTGGGCCTTGGCCTTCGGTTGGTGGTTAGCCGTAGCCTGCTTTGTCGTGTCATCTGTGTTATGGATGGTCCCTCGGGGCGGTAAACAGTACGCGAGACTCGTGTTTGGATTGGGATGGTATCTCGTTTGGCCGTTTGGTAAGTATGTTGAAGGTGATCTCGATCGAGACGGTAGCGAAACCGAACAAGTGGAGGAAGAAGACGGAGAAGATCATGGTGAGGATAGGCTCCATCTGAGTGACTCAGATGGAAACGCGACCGTTCGAGCCGCTTCACCGTCTCCACCTGCTCCGCGTTCGAATTCGTGGGATGCTGGGCGCATAGAAGAAGGAACTGCGTTGCTTCATTTCTACAAACGATCGCCGATTCCTGCTCCAATCAAGGCATATGGTTGCATTCCTTCGCCTACTTCGTCAGGTTCCATAAGCGTTTACAAATCGTCATCTAGCGCTTTTCTTGGCAAAGCATGCTTTTGGGTCGTATTTGTCTGCGTCATTGCCCCTCTCATGTTGTTCGCTTGTCTCATTTGTTGGGCGTTGATCGTCACCATCCCGATGGCCAGACTGAACTGGGCGCTCATTCAACATCTGTATGAACGACCTGATTCAATTAGATTTTGTGCAGCTCCTCCTGTGGTAGTGGTCGCCAATCAACCCGAAGGCACCTCGGATGCTGCTTCCGCTGAGCCTGGTTCTGCCCCTCAACTACCTAAATTTAGCATCAAGCATGCGCGCCTTGCCCCTGGTGAGGCAGCCCCGTCAGGCACTTCCACTGTCCTCTTGTGTACATATCGTGCTATCGGCTTCAAGTACTACAAGTACACAGTTGGAGGTGTGAACATTTTCTTCGTCAATCTTCTACCCGTTGTATTTCTCATCATCTTCGATGGCTTTGTGCTTTTGCCATGGGCGGAGCGGCTTGAACGTGCCGGGAAGGACGTACCTCCCATCCTTGCCTTGTTTGCTTCCCAAGGTTTCGTCTTCATGATGAGCCTTCTCAGTGTCATTCCGCTATCTTATTTCATTGGTATGGCGGTTGCTTCCATTTCTGCCCAATCGTCGATAGGAATGGGTGCTGTGATTAACGCGACCTTTGGTTCAATCATTGAAATCATCCTTTATGCTTTTGCTTTGACTCAAGGAAGGGGAAGTTTGGTGGAGGGTTCAATTGTTGGTTCCTTGCTTGCCGGTGTGCTGCTTATGCCTGGCATGAGTATGTGTGGTGGAGCGGTTAGGCGCAAGGAGCAGAGATTCAATGCGAAGAGTGCTGGGGTTACCAGTATGATGTTGATTATGGCTATCATTGGTACTTTGACACCTACTTTGTTCTATCAAACCTTTGGCAATGTGCGTATTCATGTTTCGAAAGTTCCTGATGATCTAAAGTATTGGATTTCTAGTTCCAACTCGTCTGCACTGGCTGCCCGTCTACACCACATGATGCCAAGAAGGCACCGTGGATCTGTGATCAATGTTACTACAAACACCCTGATTCGATTCACGATCCCTTCTACCAATCTACCGTGAAAAGCCTCATGTATTTCTGTGCCGCGATTCTGCTCTTCGTGCGTGACCTCCCTTTTGCCCAGATCCATTTTTCCTGACACACTCGGCTTAGTCCTATCTCATCGGGTTGTGGTTCTCATTGCGCACTCATGCAAGCCAGATTTGGCAGAACCCTCAGCAGCTATTACAATCCTCAGAACTTCCGGCGCAGCAAAGGCTCTCTTTTTACAACAAGGCACCTAACACTGGACAGGTTTCCAGCCACAGAGCCAGTATTGCTCGGGATTCTAGTTTATTTACCTCTCCTCGAATCGACAATTACCGTGAACCTTCGCAGGGCAGTCTGACTTCCACAGGCCCAATCCAGCAGGCCCAGTCACAATCACAACCTCAACCCTCTCAAGGCCCACCTCGTCTCAATCCTCCTTCTCCCACTTTCCCGAAACGCATTTCATTCTCAACGGTAGCCCAACAATCTGCTTTCGGTCCTGTGCTGGAGAGCGTTGACCACGCAGTCAAAACTACTGATCTTGGAGGAGTTCAACTTCCCGGTCCTATGACGACGGATGATTTCACGAGAGCAGTTGCAGTCGCTACTGTGAGTGCGTTAAGGCATCAACAACAGTCTGTTTCGCAGAGTTCCATGAGAATGAGGAATCCTGGCGTTGAGAATGAAGCCCTTGTTGGCGGTGGACATAAAGTTTCCCATGGTGCACATGGTGGACACGATGCACCCTCTTGGAGCCGGACTACGAGTGCCAGTGTTTTGCTTGGATGTACAGCGTTATATGCGATCATTGCTGGTGAGTATATTGTGCTAGGATCGCTTCTTAATTGATAAAACTTGACAGAGTTGCTTGTGGACGTGGTCGATATTGTCCTCAAGGATTCAGGAATTGATGAAAAATTCCTAGGGGTCACGCTGTTTGCCCTAGTTCCGAATACAACTGAGTTTATGAATGCCATCTCATTCGCCTTGAACGGAAACATAGCACTCAGGTGTGCACGTCCTTGCATCCTACCAGCCGACTGATTATGTATGCTATGATGTTGCAGTATGGAAATCGGTTCTGCATACGCACTCCAGGTGTGTTTGTTACAGATCCCTGCTATGGTTGCTTTTTCGGCTTGGTATGATCCAAGGAGTATGGGTGAAGTTGCCAAGTCTTTCTCGTACGTTCTTCTTTTCATTTCATGAGTGACCCTTTTGGTCCCTGTTTGTAGAGCTGATTACTGATTATCTTACTTTATAGACTGATCTTCCCTCGTTGGGATGCTGTCGCCCTTATTCTGTCCATGTTTTTGATGACATATACTTACATCGAGGCAAAGAGTAATTATCATCGTGGTAGTATTCTTATTATGAGGTGAGTTTCTGCTTTTGTTGGCACAATCTTGTGTTCTTGAGCCTCACGGTCTGACATCCTCTCTCTTTAGTTACCTCGTCCTCGTTGCTGGTTTTTATTTCGCCCCTCCCACTGCCAATGGCGTTGATCGAATTGCTGCTCCCGAGAGTCAAGAATTTGTTTTGACCTTATGGCAATCGTTCCGTTATAATTTCTCAATCTTGAATCGGTGAAAATTTTTTGTCTCTGATTATTTCTTATTCGCCTGTTAGTTATGCCTCATTCGTATTTCTACTCCACTCCTAAGTGCTTCTCACTTGCTGCCTCTTGTGCTGGCGGTTGCCCTGCTTTTGCTGTTTATTTCATAGACGCTAACCTTTCATGCCTCCCCTGTACAACGCAAGCATATATATGTGTCGTCTGATAGCGCTGTCTCTTTATATCATATTCCCATTCTCAATGATAACTTTGCAAATCCTCTAATAGTCTCCGTATCTCATTGACTGATGCTGAGAGCCTCTCTGGCTGACTCTGGCCTTGCCAAATCTTGTCGAGTGTCTCGGGAAAGTCTAAAAGGGTGAGCAATCGTTCGAGAAAGTCCCCATCGAGGAAGCCAAAAGATGCCTGATCGGCATCAGTGCGGCTTCTAGTGCTTTTTGGTGCTCGGAATCTGTGAACTCAACGTGAATAACCGTCGTGTTCTCTCTCTCGGAGAAAGAATCGACAACAAACCGAGTATGACTGATACCACCCACGCTTGGAATGAAAGCGGCCATGTTTCGTTGCAACTCGGTAAGATGCAGAGACGTGGTCTTTGGCGCATCAACGATCACTCCAATTCGACCTGAAGAGGTGAAAAATAATTCTTCAGGTTCAAATGTAAGCTCATTCGATTTATCGAGCTCGGTCAAAGAACCTAGCAAAGAATACGATAGCCATTTTTCTTTAGAAAACCTGGACGTATGCCGACAGAGTGATGAGAACACACCTCTTATTATTTTTGTGACCAGATCAGCGATATAATAATTTCCATTGCATTCGAGCACATTTCTCTCGAGATTGCGAGAAAGGGCAAAGGTGAACAAGTTCAGTGCATACTGGGGACCATGACGTCGTTAGTTTGTGTATCCAAGGCAGCAATAATTAGAAAGCAAGTACGTTGGCTCCGATGACATTCTTCTCATCAATGGCTTCAATAGACACAGGCCATCGAGGCCCATAGTCCCGTGCAACCGTCTGTAACTTTTCATCCAAAACCTTGAGCAGCGAGACGGAGCTGATCTGGTCCCCAGCAAATACATGGTCTCCGACAGCTCCTAAACTTGTTACGAGATAATTGTGATTCCATTCCGCGATCTTGTCAAGAGATAACTTCGAAGGGGAGACGTTCTTGTCAGCATTGAGCTGGAAGAGCATGATAGACGAGTTGATGGCTGCGACGAATCTCGGATGTTCTTCGTCTTTGCTGGTGGTAGATGTGAGTGCATAGACGCATCCTTTCACTTTGGTGGATGCTACTAGAGAGAATTGGTAACCTTGCTTTGGATTGTCAGGGTTCATGATACTGGTTACAGATATGAGCAAGAGACGGCCGGTTTCGGGTTCAATTTCTTCGGGATAGTAAAGGAATGTCCCGACAATGAAGAAAGGTGTGAGAACGTTGTCGACCACAGAGGAACAAGGGATAACCGAGGTCACCTCTTCATTTGGATCACAATTAAACCTTGCTAGAACTAGAAACCGCATTATTTCCCAGACATACAAGGCAATGTGGAAGGACTCAAACCTTCAAATGACGAATCATCTACAAGTCGCAAGGAACTGATAATCGGCTCTTCATTACCAACTCTGGTCGGCTCCATACGCGCAAAAACAAAACCGAACACCTTCAACAGAGGATGATAGGCTACATTACGAGGGTTATCTAAGCCGAATGGGATCTATAATCATGTTCAATGACATATCGGTGGCTTAGCTGAAAGACATACTGAACGTATATGGAGCTTGTTTAGGTCCCTGACTCTGCCAATGCGCAAGCCCTCCTCGCTGACAATCATCAACGACGAAGGTAGCGAGGGAGTGCTCACTGGTGATGCGGCAACAATATCCTGTTGCAGTCATCAATATTAAGATGCAAATTATGCGCCTGAAATGTATGATGCCAAACCTTGAGGAGAATGGGAGAATGTACCAGCCTGTTTCTTTCATGAGAAAACACGATCGCCCTATTTCCAATAGCGAGCACAGTCTTCACGTCAGACCCGCCCTCTCCAGATCCCACACTGCCATTTCCATTTGACCCTAAGGCGGCTGTATACACAATCAAACTGACAGGTGCATGTCCAAGCGAAATTATTTTCCTATCCTTCAACTGCTGTTCTTGCCATAAAAATGTTGCCACAGATCCATCTGAAAGACCAGCAAGTAGATAGGGATGGTAATCCAATCCTTTCGAACTCTGATCCGAACCGAAATTGTAGAGGAGTAGAGAGGTTACAAGGGATGGTAGGGATGGGGACAAGTAGATCGATTTGAAGCCTGACTCGGTTACAGAAAAAACTTCGATCGTGTTGGAACTCCAGTATGAGACGACGATAGTTCGAGTAAAGGCTCGTGTAGGATCGAGGGGAGTGCACGATATTGCTGAAATTTCATTACGTTTGGGAGACTTCATAGTTGTCCTAAGAATTTTAGTGGGTCAGGAGTCAGGGTTGGTATGTATCAAATGGACAAGAACACCGACAAATTGACTCGTAATTTCTTGTTTTCAGCAACACTCAAAAGAACCTTCTTCCCACCGCTAACCACCAGTGCAATCTGACTCGAATTGATGCTTGCAGCGACGATCTCTGCACTTGGATCCTCAAAAGCGTTCTCTTTGACCTTCCACATATCACACATCACATACGATTGAAGGCCTTCATCTAACTCGAGTAGCAAAAGACAGCTAGCTGTTACTTGCACGGCAAGGGACGAGTTCACGTATTGAGCCTTTCCATCTTGACCTTTGACTCGTTGTGAGACATTTGAGAATGCAATTGTTGGTTCATGCATTTTCAATCCTTCTATGGCATTATCCTCTAGAAACACGAGCCTCAAATTCCCTCCCTTATCGTCAATTTTGACAAGTCGAGTACAGTCATAAAATGACAAAAGAAGGTGTGAGTCCAAACTAAAAGTCAAATTACGAAGGGAAAGAAAACAGAGTACCAAACATGCTTACGGGTCTTCCAGTTGTGTCCTGACGCCCCAGACCCTCAACACATGCTCAACGCCAGGGATGTTTATGACCTCATCAAAATCAGCACCATTCCTTACAATGTTGATGGATCCAGAGTTCTTCCCTCCAGAACATGTAACGATCTGCCGCTGCTTAGGACGTCAGCAGTCTTGCTCTTCTTGGTAACAATAGCATGCTACTGACCTGACCACCATCCAGTTCGACCAGACATGCATCTAAGATTGGCGCGATGTTCTTGAATTGTTCTAGAACCGTGACATATGATCCTTTTGTCGCGACTATGTTGCCCGATCCTTGTGGATCACCAGCATCATCATCTACATCCATGTCAAAGGTTGGACTTGCTGCCCGTTGTTTACCTTTTTTTGATGCCGACATTTCAAAGGAAGAGGGTTGAACAGTGCGGATGTCTGATGGAATAAGAAGTGTGGGTTCGTCGACAAATGCATCGGGGACCTGTCTTAATTGAACAAGCTGGGAATCGCCAAAATGCGATCCCACGTAGAGTACCTGGTTGGTTAAGTAGGTGAGAGACATTGGAGGTGATACCTCGAGGAAACAACCAGGTAAGACTGGCGTCAGAAAATCAAAATATAATCACTCACTTCCCCTAGAGGGATGAGCACCAGTCCCAATTGTTTGAGATTGCCGATAAATAGCAGAGCCAACCTGCCATATCCATCTCCAAGAACAATTTTTGAAGGTTCTTCGTCTATCGAGCACCAGCTGGTAACAATGTATTCGATCATTCGAATCTTTCAACATAAGCTTGAAACTTACGCAGTAATATTGCTCCATGGCCAGATCACGTTCGCCAGAGACTTTATTATCTTTCCCTCTCTTTTTGCTTCTTTTTCGAATGCCCTACCCTTTATGCCTGGATCCCTGCTCCTCTTCTTGTCCTCTAACCGTTTCCGTCTACCTCGTTCTCTCTCTTGGTTCTGCTGATCAACAAGTCCGTACAACAGCAACTTCGTCCCTCCAACGACGAGTACACCTCCAAGGAATCTGGTACAAGGAGGCGTGATGATTTCATCACTGTCTTCCTTGATGTTTGGAGAATAAATAGGAACAAGTCTCGGTGGGTTATCAGCTGGATAAGGGAATATCCTGCCCGGGATCATGGTTGCGTGTAGATGCGTCGACGGGTACTCTGATAGCTGAAATTCCTCGACTTCGATATCGTGCGCGATGAGTTGTATCCGTTGTTGGTGGTCAAAGTGGAGAATGGCAATTGCATAGTCGTCGATTGGCAAGAACGAAATTGAGAAAACATTGAGCTCAGAAAGTCTGGCATTTGAAACATATTTTAAAAACGGGACCCACCCGAGGATTCACTGAGAATAACTCACAGTACGTCAAAATCGTCTTTGAATCTGCCAGCTTTGAGGTTGATAATCTTGAGTTTACCAACGTAACAGCTGACTACTGCAAGCTTTCCAGATGGGTGTATCAGGATGTCACTGAAGAATTCCGCAGGTCGTGGTGTCTGCTCATATAGATGCAGCTGGTGAGTTGGTTGTAGTTCTACAACACCACCTTGGGTCTCCGCATACGAAAGGAAAATAAGTTCTGGGTCCGGATGCGCGAGCATCACCACTAGGTTGGAACGCGATGACTTCTACATAAAAGCATATATAGAGAGTAGCTTGCACAAGATACGTACAAAGAACGCACTGGTATTGGAATTGCCTTGACAGCAGTGACTTTACCAAATATTTCGAGAGAACATTCAAATTTGACACCAGTGGGTTGCAGAGAAAAAACCTCAATCCTGTTCAACTTGGCAACGACGAGATGTTCGACATTGCTAATAGAAAGTCTACATTTCACTGATGCAAGGACTGACGAGGGCTGGTGGAAGGTCGCCACAATCTTCATCGCGGATTGAGCCAAGCTTTCTTCCGGTAAGCCGGGCCGTCAAGTTCAATCGCTTACAGCGTACATAGTTCCGTCCTCATTCATGACTACGTCCACCCCATTACCCTCCTCTGCCTCTTTTTCTCTGTTTGATACAATAAACTTATCAAGATTCTGCTCGCTATGTTTTATACTGCCCTTTGTTACCTCGGGGACAGACTTGGAGCGTTTTGATTTCTTCTCCGGAACAGACAAAGAGGTAGTGTATGGGAGGATATCTAGAATATTTGAGCCCTGCTCTAAGTTATTACGTGAGTATTCTGACCTTCAAGAAACATGAATTCATCTGCCTTTCGTATCACAGTTGCTAGAGATTCATCAGCAGGGAAACTAAATGTTGAGTTGGCCACATACCAATATCCTTGTGCTGTACCGTTACCCGTTTCTCTTTTATTGCAACTCGGTGTGCAGCCACCGCCAACTCGGCTATAAAGGATTCTGCCGCAAGGCCAATCAAGAAAATGGCATCTCTAGCAACCATGGGAATATCCTAATGTAACCTATGAGCTTCCAAGTCAGTCGAGCACTGGAGAGTACCAGACTTTGTCTGCTTTGATGACCCTTTGTACTCTTGAAAAAGGTAGAATTAACTCTCCAGGGCGCCTGTCATTCATGTCCTTCTTCCTTTTCTTTCTGTTTGGTCCAGATTCTACTGCCGTCTGGTCCTCTCCCGCTGGATTTTCCTCCTCCTCCGAATCATCATCTTCCCTGTCGGCCTCTGCCTCCCTGTCCAACCCGAATTTGTCGTCGTCTTCCTCTTCTCGTGATTTTTGCTCTTGGACCTCATTTTCTTGCGTCCGATCATCAGTCTTCATAATTTCTGGCGAGATGGGTATGCTATTAGCAAGTAGATGTGACGGGTCGCGTGGTCACGCGATGTTACAGAACATTAATTACTGATATTAGCTAAAACATACTCATAGTCGGGCCCGCACATTCTGTGCCAGTGCCTGAGCCTCATCATCGTCTAGTTCTTCTCGGGCTTCGAATTCTTTCTGATGCATCTCCCTTCGCGAAGGTGGGACCATCGTTTGGATAGGTGATTTCTGAGCCGGTTCTTCGATTGCTGGAGTGTCGAAGGTGGGTGCTGGTATGATATGGTAGTGTACCTGAATATTGTTAGCCCTTTGAAATGAATATCACATCATGATTTGAACTCACATGTGGGACTGCCTGAGCGTACTCCTGATTGCAGACGACATTGAGGCCAGTATTCCCAGTGGCTTCACACCATCATCAACTAATACACAAGCAGGTTCGGTAAATCCCACCTTCGGTCAACGCTCTCGCAACCCTCGAAACAGTTCGTCCAGCGGCAGCAGCTATTTCTGGTGGGAGTTCCGACAATCTGGTAATATGTATTTTGGGTATCACCAGTGTGTGTCCAGGTCTCAGCGGAAGGATATCTGTGCTAACATCAATCGGAGAGCCTTTGAGACGGTCCAATGAAGTATTGTAACACACACCGAGAATAGCAATAACATCGTCATCCTCATACAGCTTCGTGGAGGGTGCTATGCCTTGTATAATCCGACAAAACGCACATGTATCGTCTTGGTTCCATGAGGGTGCTAAGACCCTGTCTATATGCGACTGTATTACGAAGGAAGTCATCAATGGGTCTAGATAGCAGAGCGGTTGGAAAATACAGATGCGTGGGATCAATCCGGCCTATTTGTCTACAAACTAGTGCCAGTGATGTCTGACAGTCTTAGACCGTACTCTCACTCGAGGTAAGTACAGTAGTTGATCTTCTTCGAGATAAACTAACAGACTTCTTTCCTAGGTGCTCGCTCTCGGTCAATCTCAATTATCATGTCCCGAGGAGATCGAGTAACAGTAACGGGGATTATATCCACGTCCATGCGAGATAACTATGGCGAGTACGGAGTCGCAGAGGCAAGCATCTATCCAGATTTATCTATCTGTGCTGATCTACTAACTCTATCAACCCGCCCCAGTATTACAGGAAAGTGGGATCCACATACCGTAACCCACATTACCCCGGTATCCGATTATGTATCTTTGCCTGGCTATACAAGTGGGTGCATTCTAGCCTGACTCATTGAATCACGCAATTCACAGCGGCGTTTCATAGATGGTGGTCGAATGAGTCTTCCACAATCACATCTCAAGGTTCCAGTGATGTTCTTTTGTTCGACATGGCCTGTGGTACGTTCATTAATCTCTCTCTGTACTGCTCGACTGACACGATCTCAGGAAGGTATGGTGCCTTCTACTAACCCTTAACCCCTCACCAAGCATCTACAGTGGCGAAGTCACACTCGCATTTAATGAATGGTTAACTTCCTGCCGTACCAGCTCGAGACAATCTCTGCAGGGCAACAAGAGTACCCACGCCAGAACAATCCCATCTGATTCAATCCCCGCGACAGCAACTTCTCTCTCTCGGAAAATCCAGATGTACTGTACCAGCTTTCTAGGCCCAAATTTCCCTGCCCCTCTCGTAGTGGCTGCAGACCCTGTAAGCGTGTCAATGGAAATATGCAACATAACTCAACAATATCTCTACTTTGTGAATTACGTTTGATCACTTTGGGCATCTTTTCTCTCTGTGGGGTTTTTTCGTCATGTTCACGTTTGGATGCGCTTCATTCGAATCTATCGGATGGGAATGTGACATTTCAGTTCACATCGGCGGCGTACATTGACAGGACCTCACTTCCCTGTGCCAAACTCTCCTTTAACGACATTGCCGAGGGTAACCTACCTCCCATAACTTCCGACATCTCGAATATTCGGATCCAGCCTCACAACCAACTTCAAGGGTATGGCGACAACTCTCATAGTGAAGAACACATTGAAAATAAGAAACATATCAACATCGAAGAGCCAACTTCACTGATACTTTCCGCATACGGAGAACCCTATTCTACTATCGAAATGGTTGTGTGCTCCTTCGCGCTGCATCTGATAGAAACACAATCTGAGCTCTTCGCGTTGTTGTGTGTCCTTAGTTTCAAGGCTCGGTGGCTGGTCGTTCTAACGCCCAACAAAAAACCCGAAGTTCGCTTCCTTTTCTTGTACCTGTAGGTTATTGACAAATTCTGCATGTTCAGATCAAACAGGGGTGGGGCTGGGAGAAATGGAATGCCGAGGAATGAAGAAATGCATCGACGTTGAGTCATGATGGAGAGATTCTATTTGACAGGTCAGTCGGACCATGTAATTGACTAATAATAGCCTCAATGGCCTAAGTACAGGGTGCATTGTAGGATCTATCGAAGTGTCAATCTCTAAGTCGGCTGCTCTGGAGCGGCAAGTACTATTAATAACTATGATTGATACCAGTCATAAGTGAAATGGAGATTAGAGTTCAACTAGAACAGAGGTAATAATGCCTAGTACAAAGGCTCCAACACCAACAGCAGCCAACTCAAATGTCCGCTGAGGAAGCAACACGGGCATTCCTGGAACCGAAATGTACTTGTCAGGAGTAGGAATCTCGACAATTTGTACCTGAGGAACGGGTGTAATGTTTTCCTCGATTGTCCTCTGCATACCAACAATATCCTCTCGAAGACCATTGACCCTGCCGACCTCCTGTAGTACTTGAGACAACAGATGTTCCTGCTGAATAAATTTCTCTCCTATTCCCCTCAAACTTTCCTCAGTCCGTTCTTTACTCTCCACGCTCATCTCTTCAATCTTTTCTTCGAACGTCTGCGCTAAACGCCTCCGCTTCCATGGTTCTACAACCATGATAGCTAATATGAACACAATCAAGTTGAGTCCGAGGGCTGCAAGCGATCCATAAGTGGATGCACTCCGGATTTTGTCAGACCATATCTGCTCCTCGTGATACCGAGCAAGAATAGACTTCAAAAGTGAACTGAATTCACGTTCAACAGCATCTTCCGTTTCGTCAAAGGCAGCTTTCGCGCGTGTTTCTTCTTGCTCGTACATATGGTCTTGACGAACAATATCCGTGAACCTAGCAAGATCTGCCTCGACCCATGTGTGTTTGCGTTGGATAAGTTCGTTGATCTCGCGTTGTGAGTTTGAGCGTTGCAAAACGGCTTGTTCGTAGGCGACTTTAGCTTGTTTAGCAGCTTCACGTGTTAATCGAATTTTGTCCTCTTCAAAACTGAATTTTAATCATCTTATTGTACTTTCTACATACCAAAGGGAAGAGGGGGTGGGAGGAGGTTGGGATTTAGAAACATACCTTGCTCCACCACTTCCTTCTTCAAAGCCTCAATCTCTTCATAGCCAGACACCTTGTTCAACTCTGCTCCAAGCTTCAAGAACTTCGTTTTCGTTTCTACTGTCAAGCCGTCTGCACGTTGTCGAAGAGTAACTGCCGTTTGGTTCATCCGGTCTCGAATGCGTTGTTTGACCACGTACAAGTCATACTGGGAGAATTCCTTCCAAGAGCTAGATTTATCGAGGACGGGATCAGATTTTGACGTAGGGTGGGAGGAGGACAAAAATGAAGCAGCGGGTATAGATTCAGACACCGTAGGTTCTTGAGGCTTTGAATCTGGAACAGACATCGGGATAGCGTCCTTGGCTACAACAGGCTCTTTTTCTAGTTTCTTCGGGCTAGGGGTATTTTTCTCAGTTAGACCAGGCTGATGCATAGAAAAAGGTTTCGACCATGTAGTAACATGCAAACGGGAGAGAAAGTGCCTAGCGAAGATCGACCTCGCCGACAACATGGACACAAGTGAAGAAAACCACGATTTAACATCATTTCGGGTTGATCCGAGTTTCCAATAGATGAATAACCCATATATTGAATGAAGAGTCCGAAGGTAATATAAGGAATAGTGTAAGTGCCAGACCCAGATATATCGAACTGTGCTCAATTCTAAGTGCCCCATTAACCAGCAATATCTACAGGAAAAGCAGGGTTGAACTCGAAGCATGAAACGAAACAGCAAACCAATACATTCAACTCCAAACATCAAGCATGAGCCGCGAACGCTCTTTGAGGAGTTTGACCTCTGCCACACCCTCGACAGCGGCAGATCCTCCCTTCGCCTCACCCAAAATTATTGCTAAAACATCCTCAACCTGCTTGGCCATGTTCTTGGCCTCACCGCATATGTATACATATCCTTTTCCGTTGAGAATGGCGTCGGCGACATGCTCGCGTTGCTCTAAAATAAGATCCTGAACGTAGATCTTGCTTCCGTCGGGTTTGTAGTTCTGACGAGAAAAAGCGCAGTACATCTGGAATTTTCCCTGTAATTCTTCGGTGTACCTAGGCCACTCATCCTTGTATAGGTAATCCTCATCTTCACGACGGCAGCCATAGAATAATTTGATGGAACCCCAGTCTTCCAGAGCATTTGGGCCATTCTTGTCGAGAGAGCGGCGAGCAAGGGCTACACGTTCTTGAACAAATCCACGGAAAGGAGCAACGCCCTGTTCAAATCAAGTCATGAACGACGCAATGATAAAATATTAGATCAGTCAACTTACGGTTCCAGGACCAACCATGATGACCGGACTTTTTGGGTTTGTCGGCAGGCGAAATGTAGAACGCCTAACGTGGATGGGAACCTTGTAGACACTTTCAACGTTGTATGCACCACGGGGACCATCAATGCAATATCGTGGCAGGCTCGCACTCTGGACATCATGTTCATCAAGAAGAGGAATTGCCTCGCCATTGACGACGTGCTTCAGATTGAGGACAAAATTAGAACTGACACCATAGCACCATTTCTGCCTGACATAGTCACTTGGAATATTCTGATATTTGAGGATGACACAAGTGATATGGACGGCATTGGGATGAGACTTAGGACTAGAAGAAATGGAGTAGTACCGAGGTTGAAGGCGGGGGATGGCGGAGACGATGAGATCAAATGGGATACCCCAGGATGTAGTGTTCTCAGGAGTAGGAACGACGGAGGTGCTATTTCCAGCGGCAAGCTGTAGGACTTCACCAAGCTTGAGGCAGCCGTCAGCAACGACCCTGGAATAAACTTCCTTGTTGGTGTTAAGATTTTTGAGGAATGCCTCAGCGTCGGGGGTAGGTGCGTACTTCGACAGAGGACCGAGGATCTGGCGACCGGCAACAGCGCTGATATCGATGTAGTGGCGGAGAACAGTGCCATAGGTGGTTGGGACAGGGAACGGCACTTTAGCGAGAGCCGGATCTAGGGACTCGATGCCGATGACAGTCTCACGTTTGGTGTATAGGCCGAGGGCACAAAGAAGTCGATCGACTTCAATCTCCGGATTGGTAGGCCAAACACCGAGATGATCGCCATGCTGATAGGTGATGCCAGATCCCTCAATGTTGAGTTCAGCATGAACACAGTTGCGGTCATGCGTCAACTGGAATAACTCCTTTGCCTCATTAATAGGTGCCGGGAATGGATTCTTGGCATCATGAATACCCTTTGTTTTAGTTAAAGCACGAGCCGAATATTCACCTAATAACGCTTAGTCAAATAGAGCTGACTGAACAGTTACCAACATACCAAGGTAAACTTTTTCCAGGTTATGCGATTCAAGTTCGGAAACGGCGAAATCAGCGGTTTCAGCGCCCTGGCCCTCTTCAACGCCCAGTTCGGCGGCGAAAGCCTCCCACATGCCATCCTTCCATTCTAAGTAGTCTTCCTCCATGCTCTTGTCATCATCACCCTCACCGCGCTCACCGATGCGTTTGGCACCCATCTTGGTGAGAACAGCATCCACGGTTCGGCCAATGAAGTTGTAGTGCTCATACGTTTTGTTACCAAGCGAGAACACGACATACTTGAGGCCATCAAGTCTGTGAGCACCATTGGAGAATTCGAAGGATTCATCCCGGAGATTCTCCATTAACTGTACTGCATTATCGGTAGGCTCACCCTCTCCGTAGGTGGCCATAACGAAGAATGCTACACAGTCTTCTGGGAGCTGATCAAGATTCTCAAAATCGTACTCCTCAGGATCGCAGACGAGCGAGGCAAGACCAAACTTTGATTTGGCTTCCTTTGCAAGACGGATAGCATACTCTTCGGCGGTACCAGTCTGTGAACCGTAGAAAATCACCAAGCGCTTTTTCTAGGAAATAATGTGTCAGGGCTGAGGTGACAGGACAGGAGACACAAGAGACCCACCCCTTCCTTCATCTGAGAAACAAAATCTCGAGGATTAGTCCCGCCATTTGTCTTATTGGGATGTGAGATTGTGGGGGCGGCCTTGGACTTGGAGGAGAAAAGCTGGTCGCGGAAAAGATAGGCGGCGGCAAGGGTGACGCCTAGAGCAAGGACGATGACGTCTGAGGTCGATGTTGAAGACATTACCGACCAAGAAGAGCCTGTTTGAAAAGTGGAACGATTGGCTACTGACATGACGGGGAGATGAGAAGATGGGGAATTACCGAAAGGGAAGCGCCTCCACAAGAGAGCTTTTAATTTTTGAGTTTCTAAGGAAACGTGACCAACACTGGTCCAGGTGATGGACGACTGGAAAGAGTTACAACTCGGTGTGTGCAACGGCAGGAATGTGTTTTGGACTCCGGTGTCCGATCATTTCTCACGCTCGGCAGAACATGGCCTCAGGATCTCCTCAGGATCTTCATTATACAGTGCTATAGGTTATACAATTTACTTATGCCGTGTATCCTACGGGCGGTGGCTTTCGGGCTGTTAAGTGCTGTAAAGCAACCTGTTGCATTTCTGCCATAGCAGCAATCTGCGCCCACCCAACCACCCCTATGGCCCTGTGCTCAAGTAGTTCTGTCAGTTTCATGTGTTAAACATCTGCGGACAACACTGATTCAAAGTGGGCCGCTGCTACTCAGGCAGCTTCTGCAGCAAGCCTTCCCCGTTCACTTCAGTAGCCTTCTTCCCCCAGCTGTTCTTCGTGCGTGAGCGATGGCATCGGTTCCACTGATCCGACCTTGTCCCCATGATGCTAGTCGTTGGTAAGCTTCAGAAATAGCCTCTTATCTGTTATCTGACGCTCGAGAATCTTCCAAAGGAAGAGAGTATACGCTACATTGGCATTCAAAGCCATGATGTTCTTTAGGAAAGCTCTGCATAATTGCAAGGTTGGTGACGCCAATCTGATAGCCGAGCCACAAACTTCCTGACCGGCCATGATGTCTCGATCATTTAGAGTCCATATAACTAGTAAGCAGTTCCTGAGGCATAGTGATGGGCTTCTTTTCTTCACCTCAATATAGAGATAAAAACACTAACTTCTGCCAATAGCCTTTAGCGCGTGCATGTACAAGGTTCCCTCCTTCTCCCGCCACGTATAAACGGCATTAAAGGCGCTCGAGCATCCACGATTGATTCTTGCTATCGTAGGAAATATACCGACACCGTCGCCTGCGGCGACAGCATTTGCCAACCCGGATGTTCATCTGGATCCAGGTGCTGAGGAAAATTGACATAAAACAAGTTAAAGAAAGCCTCCTGTTCGTTTACTGAGTTTGGCCAGTAATCCAGCAATCGATACACTCGGAGATGATCAAACTGCAAACATCAATTTTGGAGTCAAATTGGACAAATTTACTCTGGCGGAGGACAACAAACAGTGGTTTCTCGCATAACAATCGCTCATCTTGCTATGAATGCATTTGGTGTTCCTAACATCTACAAGTCATGCACAAAATAATTGGATATCGCGTGAGGCTAGCAAACCCTTTCCTTTGCCTGGTAAATCTGCTACAAAGAAAGATGGCGTATGGGCCTCAAGTGTCAATGAATCTTGCACTGCTAAGTCACTGAAGCTGCGACAGCCGTTCCAGATATAGAAGAGATGCATTATGCCCATAAAGCACGCTGACTGAGGGCCTGTATGCAATGCTTCGAACAAAGTCATTTGAGCTGACAGAACGGAGTGGGCACAGCCATGAGTTCAAAAAAGGAGCTATTGATACAAACTCCTTGACCCGACATAGTAATTTGGCTTTCAGAGGTACTCCCCTTGGTTTTTCTCCGTCTTGCATTAGACATTTCTTAGGATGGAGGTGGTTGTTTGCAGCCTGTTTAAATTGTAGTGCATGATTAACAACACCGATTCCATTTCGGGCACCGGATCATAAAAAACATTGCTAACTGTGTCATCTGTCGAACATGTGATTGAACCTGCAGAATAATGATACAAGACAATGATGCGGTGCTAAATATGAGGCAGGTTTCATCTCAAATGATGGTAGATAAATACAAGTGGCTGAGACGAGACTCGTTGTGCGTTTTCACTCGTTCCCCCCTTTTTTATCTAAACTCAACACATGTTACATCAATGCAATGTCCTAATAGCCAGCCAATAATAACCAGAATACGATGGTAACGAGAGAAATTAAAGTAACTGCAATGAGCATAGGACCGAGCCTTGTCACGGGAAAAGATCCTTGAACCAAGCACGATTGGACGACGAAATATCTGATGAGACCTAAAGGATAGTTAACAACCTTTTACTCCAACTCTTGACCACTTCTCACCTATTCCAAGAACAAGGAGACCCATAGCTATCAAAGATGCCCCCAAGGGACGAGCAAACTTCTTGGCTCTTTCACTGTTTGTTTCATGCGATATATTGCAAAGTTGCACCAGAGCTAAATGAAAGAAGGCGATCGATGTTATTCTGGGGACCAGGCTCTTGAATTCTGATGCTTACCAACACCAGCAGAAGCAACTGTAAGGCTGGTTCTCGTGTACGCCAGGAACGTCCGTTCAAGAGCGAGATGGTCTCTTGCCACGCTTCCGCGGTTCTGCAACCTCAGAGAAGCCTTGTTACACCTCCCTCCCGTTAAAATGTGACGCAGCGAAGGGAATATATGAACATTCAACCCAGTTCTCGTCTCGATTGTTTTGGAGTGACATTCTATGGACTTTGTGAACAAGCTCCTTTGTTCTTGTACTTCATCTAGACCCGTCCCCTCTGCCAATGTCATATCCACATGACACTTCGCAAGAGTTTCTGTCGAGTCGTTAGCGCCATAATGGCTTGACTTCGAATTGCTTTGAAGCAGTGGAGTGCCCTGATGATTAAGAGCTTGGAAGGATTCACAAGCCTCTCTCAATGTCATCGCGGACAACAAGGAAGAGGGGGAATGGACTATGGTGTTACTCTGGCGCTTCTCGGCTTTGGAGCTTCTCGTCTGATGGTTAATTCAAGGCGTTAATTCGCTTCCATTGCGAAATGATGTCTGAAATGATCAACTAGCACCACAACTACGAACCCAGGTGTCTGTCCCTCTTGGAGCCAGTCGCTCAAATTGCGCAGATTCTGGATGCAGTCTATAAGACATCCAAGTGACAAGTTGGGGATGGATTTTTTTAGCATTAGTGTTCCCTGAATAGGCTCACTTTCGCAAGTGCTGATGCAGCTCCCAGACCACCGCGAGGTAAGAACCAACGAACGCGTGGCTGCCCTGCAAGGGACTACCAAGATCCAAGGTAGTCATAGTGGTAAAACTGAGACTGACAAATACAGCCTAACTCTAAGTTCAAAGGGACGTCATTGCCGCCATTGATGGGTCTAAATCACTAATTATGCTTTTCTTTCTTACCTTTGACAGTACTGGTAGTCGCGTAGAGGATACTGCCCCCAAAAACCATACTAGCTCCTAATGCTAATTTGTTGTTCCAGCCGTTTCCAAACCACCAAACACTGAAGCACAAACTAATTGCTTTGCGTATCGTCAGGACTATTTGTGTAGACACTGAGGATGCTTGCTAATAATGAAATCTCATTCAGCCATGAGAGCACGAACAATGACATGAAACACTAACCGAGGATAACCGATTGACGCCCGAGACGCAAATGAGTTGGGAAACCAGGTTTCCAATCAGTAATATATATGCAATCCAGACCGGATTACTTGACTGAGTACGGTATAAATTTGTTAGTCCTTGGCTCACGTCGGACCAGAGAAAGGTGAAGATTGGAAGTGACAAAGCATGCTAATCAAAATGAGCATGGTCTGTACTCAAGTCTGAGGTCACAACCACTCACCGTATAGAATATCCCTTCCTTCCAGCACGGTCCATATTTACGGTAGGTTTCCTCTTGCAGTAATCCGAGAAAGCCGGTGCAGAACAGAGACACAATAAGCATGACTATACCGATCGTATATGCCTGTAGCTCTTCTGGAGTTCGAGCAGAAACATTCCAGTTGTTTTTCGTGCTTGAAGGCCTCGAAAGCGTGGCAAGGATGACACCAAATGTAACAATAATGATGGATATCTGAAACATTCACGTTGCTTATTGGACCTCTAGAGTTGTCTTCATTGACTTACCATCTGCCAGTAAGTGTAAGTTTTCTTCAAGAATAAGTATCCGAATAACATAGATACTGCAAGGCCTAAAAAGCTTTGAATACACGAAGTACATGAACACAAGTAAACGCAAGGAACATACTTCCAGAACGAAATACTATCTGTACAGTCAAGGGCACCTTGTAGGCGAACACCCAGTTGTTCAGTAAAGACCCAGCAGTCAAAACAAGCACTTGAAGGCACCACCGAACCAGTGGAACTTGACGAGGCTTCAAGCGAGGCAAGGGATGGTTTTTGGAGAATAGCAGAAATGAAGGGAGTGATTGTAAGGTGATGAAAAGCATTTGAGAAAACGTGAGGGCAGATCCTAGTAGATGTTATCATTCTGTACTCAGGGCATGCTGATACTAGCCAGTGCCAGGCATACCAATCTGGGGGTTTAACATAAGCAATCGTTCATAAGCCCAGACATTTCTGATAGGTACTCAATAAATCGAGGTGAGCCAGCGAAGAATTGGGACGCACGTGCAGCAACCGCCGAAGACCATCCCTAATACCTGTAGGAAAATAAGACTTTACTTTACATCATCTTACAACATTTGCTCACAGTGTAAAAATCCAACAAGGCAGGACCGACAACAGATGTTACATTCCTAATTCGTGGTGAAAACCCAGGCCTGACAGAAGCACGAGTTATTTCTGAAACTTTTCGCTTTGCCATTTGTACCAGGCCAGTGTGAAATAAAGTCAGGACAGCAGCTTTGCCCAATCACGTGCAAGCTCTTTTTTAAAAAAATCATAAATTTATAACGCGGTGCTCGATCGCAGTCCGCGGTAAAGTACCCAGTACCCTACAATACACAGTCCAAAACTACAAAGAGAAACCTAACGAGAAATGTGAAACAAAACCCAGATCACTCGCAACTGATCCAGACACAAGAAAAGTGAGAAAAGACCAAGCGAACGCTCCAGGGTTGTCTGTTAGGAACAGGACAAAACGTTTGATCACCATGCGATCACTTTTTTTGTAGATGAACCGACTGCAGTCGTTTAGAATGTGAGCTCAGGTTTCAACCCTACTGTAAGGGCAAGTATGACTAATTTGAATCTCTTCCTGAACTCCCCAATCGGAGCGTGATTTAGAATAGCCCTTGTGGCTCTAGCACAAAGCGTAATCAAGGATCCAATATGATTGAGCCATCCCCCTCCTTTAATGGATACACTGCTTTTTGTTAATTCTAAGCTGTAAGAAATGGTGGCCTTTGTTGTGCCCATGGTTGAAGGTGGTGATCCATTGATCAGTGCATGCCTTGCTTGATGTGTTCCTCAAGGCATCTAGCGAAGTGAATTGAGATGGGGTGCTGGGCACAATAGTGATTTTAGCGTTGTCCTCGACTATGGCATGAAGATGCTACCTAGCTTTGCTGGAGCAGTCCCAAAATTCTATTTTGTTGCTGCTGTTGCAGTTGAAGAAAGGTCGGAGAAGGTGTGCAATGGCAATAGATTCACCTTGACCAGAATGGTGTGAGGGGTCGAGAGCCTTTTTCGTGGAGGAAAGGGAGTCCGTGATGACAACAGTGCAGTCAACATCAAGAGAGGTAGCCTTAGCAATCTTTCGTGCCTCGATAACATCTCCCCGAGGCTACCATCCCCTTGAAGTGCATTGGTCAATGTCATACACGGCACACATTCTGACGTGAAGTGACCTGAGAGTGTTATAACCAAGCAGTTTGGGAGCTTACACTTTGACACAAAAGAGGATGATTTAAATGAGATTTATTGAACGTGGCCAAAAAAATAATTTGCGCTTGGCAGATGATATACATGCGAGACTTTGTAGGATGAGGGAAAACAATTCAGAGCTGCAGAGGAGCTACTGAACTGTTCTTCACACATTCTGCGTGGAAAGATTGCCTTTTCAACAAGGCAACATTTAGTGGTCAAGACTGGTTCGAACTCCTGCCCGACCGCATTACGCGATCAGTAGTGTGCCTTTGCGAACTCAGCCATCTGGCCAACTGAAAGCTTGTCAACTTCCTATTATACAACACCATAAATTCACCATAATTGTCATGTGGGAATATGCTTTTGGTGCGTTGTAGATACATAGGTGGACTAACTTCTGTGTGAGGTTTCTCAACTTCCTTCACCTCCTCTTCAGTCACCACTATTACATCTTCTGAACCATCAGACCTGTCCAGAAATGTGTCATCAAAGTAAATGACAACCCAGAAGAGTTGATACTGTAGTCCAATGAACTAGAAAATTCAGCCTCACGATCGACAAATGAATATGCCATGGAGCTCTGTGCATGGCGGGATGACCTCGAACAAGTTCAGCTGATGCTTTGGATGGTAATTGACAGTGGGAAAAAAATGACAACGCCACGGTCTGCCTACGCGCCCCATGTAATAAAAATTTAAATAAAAAAAAGAAAATTATGGTGAATTTATGGTGTTGTATAATAGGAAGTTGACAAGCTTTCAGTTGGCCAGATGGCTGAGTTCGCAAAGGCACACTACTGAT